>SAMEA3663026__coassemble_204_pt1 | contig 111462 bp, 109 predicted proteins | sample SAMEA3663026__metabat2_high_PE_017 | metagenome-assembled genome bin SAMEA3663026 (sample SAMEA3663026) | pig gut metagenome | biome: pig gut; feature: pig-associated habitat; material: faeces | place: France | collected 2012
CCAATTCTAACATATTTTTGAAGTTTTGAAAATTCGGGAATTAATCAGTGGTTCCCTAACAGTATTTAGGATTAGAAGAGCGACGAAATGTGACAGGGATGTGCAAAGTCTATTTTTACGAAGCAAAAACTATCTGAAAATTACAAACTCGACATTTGCACTGGTTGTAACGGTTTATATGATAATCATTTTTTAATTTAAACTTAGAGTAGATTTATACTTTTATCAAACTGAAAAAAAAAGACAATTAATATAGATGAATTATAGGATTTTTATTTTGATGCTATATTATGTTCAGCAGAAGATAAAACAACCGGAAATACATTGTTAAATAAAACAAGGTTCCCAGACTGTAACACAAAAAGGGAACCTTGCCGTCCAGCGTTGCTGGACATCGGAGAGAGTTTATCAGCTTATTTACAAGCTGACTAGAATATAATATATAAAAAAAAATATGTCAATAGATTTTACAATTTTTGTAATTTTTTTTTATTTTTTTGAATTTTTTGGTATAAAATCGTTTGGTTTGGTCTATATTATATTCAGGGGATTTTTGGTTAAAATTATATGTGAATTATGGTATTATTTTGATTGACTGGTAATTCTGCGGCAAGGATAGTAGTGCCTGCGAAGCAGTCCACCGCAAGCGAGGCGAAGCCGAGTGCGGAGGATGAGCGTTAGCGAAGCACGGATAGCCTGTTTTTGCGAAGCAAAAGCCGCCCTGATTATTATCATATTTATTATTTTATGGAAGAAAATGTTTTGATTGGATTTTTTGGGTAAATTATGGCGAAAAAAAACGGTTCGATTGTTTATAAATGTTCAAAATGCGGATATTCGCAGCCTAGATGGCTTGGAAGATGTCCTGAATGCGGTGAATGGAATTCTTTGGAGGAAGTAATTATTGACAGTTTTGCGGTGCCGGCTGGTTCTGGGAATCAATGTGCTGTAAAACAAAAACCTGTTGATTTGATGGCGGTTTCTTCGCAGAAAAATGTAAGGATTTTGAGTGGGATTGACGAATTTGACAGAGTTTTGGGTGGTGGGGCGACTAAATGTTCGGCTGTTCTGCTTGGTGGGGAACCGGGGATTGGTAAGTCGACGCTACTTTTGCAAACTATTACTTGTATTTCGCAGAAAACTGATAAAAACGTGCTTTATATCAGCGGTGAGGAATCTGCTGGACAAATTAAGGAACGAGCTGAGCGACTTGGGGTGAATACTTCGAAGATAAAACTGCTTTGCACTTCGCGTCTGGAAGATTGTTTGGATGCACTTGATGATTTATCGCCTGTTTTTGTGATTATTGATTCTATTCAGACGATTTATTCGGTGCAAGCCGGATTGATTCCTGGAACGATTAATCAATTGAAATATTGTGCAAATGAGTTTATTTCCTGGGTAAAAGAACGGGAAAGCGTTTTGATTATGACTGCACATGTCACTAAAGAAGGAACTATTGCAGGACCGAAGTCGCTGGAACATATGGTGGATACAGTGATTTCTTTTGAACGCAATAATGATGACATTAGATTTTTGCATGCTCAAAAAAACAGATTTGGCTCTGTTGATGAAATCGGGATTTTTTGCATGACTGAAAATGGGTTGGTACCTGTACAAGACCCTTCTTCGTTATTTTTAACTAAAAGAAAATCTGAACAACCGGCCGGAGTTGCATGTACTCCTGTTTTTGAAGGCTCGCGTGTTTTTTTGGTAGAAATTCAGGCTTTGACTGTTCCTGCAAAAGCTTCTATTTCAAGAATTTACAGTGAAAAGATTGATAATGGCAGAATTGCTCGTATTTCTGCAGTGATTGAAAAACGCTGCGGTTTGTGTTTTTCTGATCAGGATATTTATGTGAATGTTGCCGGTGGAATTAAACTTTCTGAAAGTTCTATTGATGCTGCAATTGCGGCTGCGCTTTATTCAGCGAGAACTGACATTCCTGTAAAGGCTGATATGGCTATTTTTGGTGAATTAAGTCTTGCTGGTGAAATCAGAAATGTTGTGAAATCGAAGCAAAGGATTAAGGCGGCTGAAAATTTGGGATTTACGAAAGTTTTGTCACCAGAGGATGACAGTAAACAAGAGCAAATTTGCGACATTAAGCAGCTTGTAAATAAAGTTTTTTCTTAAAATGGGTAGATTTGGGGTTATATGTGTCATTTTTTCACTTAAATATGAGTAATTTTGATACAATCTCGAAATTTATCATTTCTTTGGGAATTGCGATTTTCTGTTAATTTTTCTCTATTTTCTTTTGATTTGAGATTTTCGATACTTATTTTTTTATTCTGGGATTTTTTTGAATTTTTTTGTAAGGTTTGATTAGTTGGCACGGAACTTGCTTTATATTTAGTGTAAGCATAAGCCTACAAATATTAAATATAAACAATCAGCGCTTTGAACGCTGCCGCTCATGCGGAGTTCTAAGGAGGTCGATTATGACAGAACTTTCACTTTTTAATTCGCTTTTTAATGATTTGATGGGCAACACATCTGGCAGCTTGTACACTACTGCAAACACCCCTCGTGTTGATATTAAAGAAGAAGATAAAGCTTACATTCTGGAAATGGAATTGCCTGGTCGCAACGAAAATGATGTAAGTATTGAACTTGATCACGATTCTTTGAAAATTGCATCTAAGGTTGAAGAAAAAAATGTAACTGAAAAGAAAGAAGATAAAAAAGCTCCAAAGTATATTCTGAAGGAACGAAGATCTTGTAACTTTGAAAGAAGATTTACTTTGCCAAACGATGTTGACACAGAATCTATCAAAGCTAACTTCAAGAATGGTATTCTTTCTATAACAATGGGCAAAAAAGCAATTGCCACTCCTAAACAGATTGCTATAGAAGCTTGCTAAAGTTTTGAAAATGCCTTTACAAGGTTATTGTGATTAATCTTCCATAATAAATAAAAAATTGCAAAACTGAGGTTTATTTTAAACCAATATGTTTTGCAATTTTTTTTGAGTTTTTTGTTTTAAAATACGACAGACAGTCAGACAGTCATAGTAAATGTAGAACTGAAATAGAAATCTATCTTTTTTTATTCGCTTTTTAATGTGGAACCGAAATGAACTAAATAATCGATAAATGAAACATAACTGCAAACAATACAAACAATAAAAAGTATAAGAGAAATTGTTTTTAATATCTGCCAGCATGCAGGAATATTTTCTGTGCGGACAAGGATTTCTAGGAATAATGCATAAAATTCTGAAACTACATACATCACTGTTTTAAATTTTCCACCTTTTCTTGCTGCAATTGCAACTCCTTTTTTTGCTGCAACCATTCTCAAAAAGTTTTGACTGAATTCACGAAGCATGATAAAAAGCAGAATAACGACAGGTAAATACGAAATTTCAGGATTCACAGATTTCATAAAACAGACAAAAGTTGTCAAATGAAGAATAACATCTGCAAAAGGGTCAAAAAGTTTTCCAAAATCACTTACCTCATTATGTTTTCTGGCGTAATGACCATCCAAATAATCAGTAAATTCTGCAAAAATAAGACATGGTAAAGCAATCAAAAGTGATGAGAAAGTAAATTTTCCTGTCCAGATTGGGATAAAATATAATAGGAAGAAAATTGGTGCAAAAATAACGCGAACGAGAGTAAATTTATTTGAAAGTTTCATTTATACATTATCCTTAATCTTAGCACAAAAGTCAATAAGTCTTGAAATCATGAATGATGCTGACTGCAGATTTTGCTTCATACTCAGGCATTTGCGAACGAATAACATTTAAAGCCGATTCCACAACCACTGGAGAATCTGAAACTCCGTGAAGGTAGATAGTTTTTCCTTCAATCGTGGCATGCATAAAATCAATATTGACGCGTTCTTCAAAATACAGTTTATTCACAATAGTCTGGGCTTTTAAGAGTTGTTCTATTATCAAATTTCCATCTTCTTCCTGCTGAACAGTTACTTTTGTTTCAACAATATCACTGATAATTTTTGCACAATTATCTAATGAAATTTTTCCAGTATTCAAAACTGCATGATACAAAGATGCATCATTAATATCAACATTGTAAAAACTACGGTGATACCCTGCTCTATTTTCATCACTTTCTTGAATTCGCTGAAGTGCTTTTTTTTCATCCCAATTAAATTCGTTTCGAAGACGTGAAATACGCGTTTTTTCATCTGCAATAAGACGAACTGCAATGTGATTTGGAACATTTTCAAAAACTGCAAAAGCTCCACGACCAATAATTACAACATTTTTCTTTTCTGCAGCCTCAAGTATTGCTAGTTGGGCATAATTAAAATATTCGTCGCGACCTTTTGTCAAAGAAGCAAAAAAACCAGGTTTTCTTTCATCAAATTTTGTAAGTTTTGACTCTGGAAATCCCAATTCAACGATTCTTTTTTCAATTTCTTTACGAGTTATAAAAGTGTAACCAAGATTTCTTGCCAATTTTTCGGCAACTTCATCACCGTGAGCTGCAACTTGTCTGGAAATAGTAATAATTGCCATAAATCACCTCGAATTTTTGATTTTGTTCTAAAATAATATAATTTGATTTTTTCTACCATATTATAATATGATAAAAACATTTTGAAATTTTGGCATGTACGTCGAAAACCGACAAACTTTATTTTAATAATAAAGCCAGTTTTATTAATTGTCAAAAAAATATTTTGTTATTCTTATATTGAGATTCAATTTTGAATACTCGATTTTTAATCAGTAGTAAAACTTTGACTGTATTTGGAATTGTACTAACGCTTATATGCCAATTCAAAATATTTTACACGAACTGTAATATACAAGCTGCGTTTTTTTTCACGTGGCTCGAGTTTTTAAAGAGTTCGCTAAAACTCGGAAAAAAATGGGTCTGCACAATCAAGGTCTGTCCCTGTTTTTCAGCCATGTCTTTTGCTTAATCATAAAAATTCACAAAAACTTAACATTTATTTTTATTCTTTTTTTAGATTTTTTTTAGTTTTTATTTTTATTATTAAATCAATTTAATTTATACAAAGCTTTTTCGGAGGTCTAAAATGAAAAAGATTTTTGCTGCATTGTTTGCAACTTTTATGATTGCTGCATCTGTATCAGCTTTTGATGGAGCTACATTCTGGAAGGAATATGGCGGAGGAATTAAGAACGGTGATAGTATCGTTAATATTGGTGCTGCACTAGGCGTTTCTGGATTAAATGTGAATGGAAGTTATGAAAAAGCTGTTCATATTAATGATATGCTGCCTTTTACTTTTGGTGGTACTGCCGGAATTACATTTGGTTCAGGATTCAGTATTGTTAATGTTGATGCACTTGCAAAATATCACTTTAATTTTGGAGTTGAACCTCTTGATGTTTATGCTGGTGTTCTTTTAGGTGCAAATGTTTCATTCGTGAAGGATTGTCCTCCATATTTTGGGTTTGATTATGATGTATTCGCTGGTGCTACATGGTTCTTCACAGACAAGATGGGTGTAACTTTGGAAACTGGTTGGCCATACTGGTTGAAAGCTAAATTCACATTGAAATTCTAACTTAGTGTAACGCACTATTTTTGTTCAAAGGCTGCCGTTTCTTTTCTTCTGAAATTATCAGATTTTTTTTCAGAAAGAAATCCTCCTTTTACTATTTAAACTGTTTACCACATGAGTTTTTGTACAGTCACTTTTGTGGAAACAGTTTTTCTGGCGGTCTTTGAACGTATTATTCAAATGTCTGATATTGCGCCATTTGTATAAACTTCGAGTTTCTTGCGAAACTCCTTTATTTAAGGAACTTTTTTTTAATTATAATCTGTTTTATAAAGACTTTTTGATTTTATCAATATATAATTTTAGAATGAAAAAGATTATCAATCTAATTATCAGTTTGTGTACAATTTTATTACTGATTTTTCTACTTGTTTATTACATTTTATTTCCAAACACTTTTAAAACTGTCTTTATCATCGGAATTATTTTTATTGCCATTTTAATTTTATATAATTTTTTGATTAGTTTTGGGCTTTCAAATTCCAGGAATACTGAAACCGTACAGGATTTTTTTATGGCTGGAAAAGAAAATTCACCTGTCATTCTGGAAACAAAAAAGAAAGATAAGATTGATTCTTTTGAAATTATTTTAAATCACATTTTATATCCATTACAGATGATTGAATCTACGCTGAACATTTTGAATTCGAACGTTGAAGAAGAAACAAGACGATTTGCATTGTCTCTTATTCAAAAAAATACAGAGCAAATTAAACAGATAATCGGAGAAAAAGTGTATAATCTGGATGACGACACTGCGGAAAACGAAATTCCTTATGATTTTGAGAATTTTTATATAAATCAAGAAAAAGATGATAACTTTTCTGAAGTTTTTTCTATTGGAATTTTTGGAAAGCCGACTTCTGAAAGGATGACGCTGCGACTTATTCTGCAATCGTATGGATTTTTTACACGCATTATCAGTTCGCCTCAGGAAACAGTTTCCCTTATCGAAGACAAGATGATTAAAATTTTGATTATTCTGCCTGAAACTGAAGAAGAAAATGACGAAAATTTTCAGATTTGTGCAAAAATCCGGGAAAAATTTACTTTGCTTGATTTTCCAATTCTGTTAATTGTTAATAAATACCGCTCTTACATCATCAAAAAAAATCACGAACTGCAGATTAATGATTTTTTAATCCGCCCGTTTGATGTGTCTGCGCTGCTCACTAGAATCAAAATGCTGTCTGATTATCAGAATCTTTATCTGCAGCATCAGGAACTTTTGAAATCAGAAAAGGAAAAACGCACTTTCCTTTATTTTGTAACGCACAACGTGAATACTCCGCTGACAATTCTTTTGAATGAAATTGAAAATCTCGCACAACAAGCAGAAAAAAATCATGAAAATGGTTCAAATGTTTTGCAAATAAACCGCTCGAATTTCAAAAATATTCAGGAAAGCACGAACCAGATTAATATCATCATCCAAAATGTGTTGAATTCTTACAAAATTTCGGACGGAAAAGTGCTTGTTTCCCCAAAAATTATAAATTTACAGGATTTTTGCGAAAGGGAAAACAAATTTCTTGCATCAAAAACCGAATTTAAAAATCAGAATTTTACTTTTGAATGTAATCTAAAAAATCCTAAAGTTTTCTGCGACGAAAACAGTCTGAAAGGAATTTATACAAATCTTGTGGACAATGCCATAAAATACACGCAATTGAACGGAAATATATGCGTGAAAATTTCTGGTGACGATGAAAGTGTTTTTCTTTCTGTCTGCGATGACGGGCAGGGAATTTCAAAAGAAAAACAGAGCGTTTTGTTTAATCGCTTTGCTGATATCGGCTCAAAAACAACTGGTAAAGAAAAATCTGTAGGACTTGGACTTTTTGTTATCAATGAACTTTGCATTCTGAACAATATTGACATTGAATATAAAGAAAATACAAATGCTGAACACGGAAGCATTTTTACATTAAAATTTCTGAAAATTGGATAAGGGTGAATTATGAAAGACGGATTTTACGATAATCATTTCATAGAGAAAAAAAAAGATTTTGATGAAAATGCAGAAGAAAAAGAATTGATTCTTGTGGTGGAAGATTCTGAATATTTAAATGATTATATTGCAAAAAATCTGAGAAAAAATAATTACGAAGTAATTCAGTGTCATTCTGAAAAAAAAGCTTACAAACTGCTTGCACAGAATTATTTCAGTTTAGTCATTTTAGATTTAAATCTGGGGGACGAGTCAAAATCAAGCGGAATGAATATTTTACATTCTATCAGACTGCAGGACAGAATGCTTCCTGTGATGATTGTTTCTTCCATGCAGGATGATAAAACAAAACTGAAAGGTTTTCGAGAAGGCTGCGATGATTTTCTTGCGAAACCATTTTTTATAAATGAATTGATTGCAAGAGTGGACAGAATGATTGAACGTTTTAAGTTTATGGGAATGGAAAAAAAGATAATTTCCACAGAATATTCGAGCGGAATTTTTCAGATTGATATGGAAAAAGGTCTTGTTTACAAAAACGGAAATCCACTTTCCATGAGAAAAAAGCAGTTTGATTTGATGCTTTATTTTATTCAAAATCCAAATAAAATTTTATCTTTTCAGTCGATTTATCTGAATGTATGGAAAGAATCGCTGCCAGATGAAAAAACTTTGGAAAGTAATATTTACGTAAATATCCGCTCGCTGCGAAGTCTGATTGAAGAAGATAAAAATAATCCGAAACATATTGTTTCTGTGAGTAAATCTGGATATATTTTTGTGCCTGAGTAAAATTATTTTTTAGGCGAAAAAGGAGATGAATAAAGGTAATTCAATCTTTCTTTGATAAAATCACGTCTTTTCATATCAGCAGAAGAAAGAACTTGATATAATTCCTGTTTTGGTGAAATTTTTGCATAACCGATGGAAAGAAGCGGAAGTTCCTGCGTCTTGAAGTTTGATTTTACATAATCTATGAAAAATATTTTTGTAAGTTCATCAAAATCAAGAGAAGGATTTTCTATGATTGCACAGAATTCTTCACTTCCAAGCCGATAGCAGGTGCCGTATTTTTTGAAAAAATCATTAAAGTTTTTAGATACTTCCATCACAATTTGAGAAACTTTTGCACGATTATAATTCATTTTGAGTTTAGAATAATCGTCGATTTCTGCAACAATAATTACGGCATCTTTTTTCTGACTGCTATGCCATTTTTTAAGGCAATTTGAGTTTTTCAGGAAAGTCTGTTCATCAATTTGCTGAAAAAGTGTGTGGTTATAAATGTAAAAAAGCAGAATAGAAATAATGACGCAAAGCCATGTAACTTGAATTTTTGGGTTTATAATCTGAATTGTTGTTCCTGTGCATAAAAACAGCATTGTGCCGAGCAGCATGATATTATTTGTGTGCCAAAATCTCAAAGATAAAATCAAATTTTCGACAAAAAAGAAAAGACTGCAGACTGCATAAACTATAACGTAAACAAAAAATCCTTTTCCCCTAAAATAATTATTGTTTTCATCGATATAGAAAACGCTGGTGCCATTATTCATTATCAAAGAAATGATAAACCATACAGAATAAACGGCACAAAAAATGTACAGATAACGAGTTTTTTTATTCGGATAAATGGAATTCAAAAGTGAAAGCGTAACGGAAGGTGTGAGCGAAAATCCCAGATAATTTGAAACAATATGAATCCACTTGTATTTGACAGGAGCTCCGTTGAAGACGATTGAAAGCACTTCCATGATACAAATGACAAAAACAAAAAGAACTGTTATGAGAAAATGTTTTTTTTGAATTTTATTGATAATTGTATCGGTTAAAATGCAAACCAAAAGCAAAAGAAGAGTAGAAATATTTACGAAACTCAATGCAATAAAATAATCTGTCATAAATTTTCAAAAATGTCTTTTGCAAAAAATCACTTTTCATAAACCGGGTTTGTCATCGATGTACAAAATACACAAACACAAAGTTATTGGAATAATGTTTTTTACATTTGCGATAAGTATTTATTCAAAATCTCAGTAGCTTGTTTTGGATTTGCCTTACCATGCGAAATTTTCATAACTTGTCCCATAAGCCAGCCGACTACATTTGTTTTTCCACTCTTGAAGTCTTCTACCGCTTTTGGATTTGAAGCAATAACATCCTGAACGATTTTGTCGATTTCGCCAGAATCGTTTACAACTTCCATGCCTTTTTCTTTGATGATTTGAGATGGCATTTGATTTGTTTCGTACATTTGAGCAAAAACTTCTTTTCCTTGTTTGGAAGTAATTTTTCCATCTTCAAGTGCATCTGCTAAATCAGCAATGTGAGCAGGTGTGATTTTTACATCGTTTATTGTAAGTTTTTCTTCGTTCAGAATTGCAAGAAGTTCTGCAAGAATCAAGTTTACGGCTTTTTTGGGATTTTTTGATTTTACAGCAGCTTCTTCAAAGAACATTGCCAAATCTTTTGTAGATGTAATAGTTTCTACATCAAAATCTGTCATGCCGTATTGCTTTTTGTAACGCTGACGTTTTGCTTCTGGAAGTTCTCCAACTTTTTCTTTTGCCTGATTAATCAATTCTTCGCTGACACTGAAAGGTTTGATATCTGGTTCAACCACAAATCTATAATCAACAAAAGAATTTTTTGTTCGCTGAACTACAGTTTTTCCTTCGGCTTCATTCCAGCCCATTGTCACTTTAAATCCTGGATTAAATTCCTGCCTGTCTTCCTGAAATTCTTTAAGCTGACGCTGAGCTTCGTATGCACAAGCTTCGCGAATAGCTTTAAAAGAGTTTAAGTTTTTAATTTCGGAAATTGGAGTGTGATAAAGTTTTCCATCTTCCCAAACATTTAAGTTGATGTTTGCATCACAACGCATATTTCCTTCTTCCAAATTTCCGTTTGTAACTTTTACATAACGCAAGATTTCCTGAACAGTCTGCATAAACAAAGCAGCTTCTTCAGGACTTGTCATATCAGGTTTTGTGACAATTTCAATGAGCGGAGTTCCACAACGGTTGTAATCAATATAAGAATGAGCCCCCTGAAGATGCAAAGATTTTCCTACGTCCTCTTCAAGATGGATTCTTTCGACACGGACACGACGATATTTACTACCGTTTGATTCAATAATACAGTTGTCACCAACAAAATTTTTGTCACGACATTTTTGTCCGCCCGGCTGTTCATCTTTTGGGAAATTTCTAAAAGGCAAATCAACATAACCGTTTGTGCAAAGCGGAATATCATACTGAGTAATCTGATAACCTTTTGCCAAATCAGGATAAAAATAATGTTTTCTATCGAATTTTGTAAAACGGGCAATGTCGCAATTCAAAGCCTGACCAGCAACAGCACCAAGTTCAACGTAACCTTTTGAAATGCGAGGCATGGCACCAGGAAGTCCCAAACAAACAGGACAAACTCGAGTATCAGGAATGCCGCCATATTTATTTTCGCAGGCACAGAATGCCTTTGTTTTCGTCAAAAGCTGGGTATGAATTTCGCAGCCGATTACAATTTCCCATTTATCTATCATTTTTGTGAACTCCAAGATTTTATGAATATTTTTTAATTATAACGGAAAAGAGAATGTTTCTCAAGAGAGAGTTTTTTCTTGACTTGTTTTATGATTTTCAGCGAAATATTACATTTAAATTGTACACTTAACTTTTTTAAATAATTTTCCATAAAATATTCATTAATTAAATTGAAAGAAACATAAAATCCTTATAAATTTAAAATAATCTTATGTAAAATGTTACCGCCCTTGAATCAAAGTTCCTTTTATTCATGAAAAATAGTCCGCCACTCTCACTAAAAGAAATTTTTGCATTTTTTAAAAACCAACAACAGGCGGAAAAAGCTCTTGAAGGCTGCCTTGCAAAAAATTACATCACGCTCACAGAAAATCAAAAATATACCATTACTCCCGAAGGAAAAAATCAGGTTTATTTTTTTTAGATTTACGTTTCTAATCCGGGCGAGCCCGTAAACAAAACTTTTCGACCTTTCACAAGAAATTTCTTACATTCACTAAAACTGTCTTCCGTCCGTGCCTGTAAATATTTTGAACCACGGAATCTTCCAAGCCCTTCAACGCTGTCCGTCCAGCCGAATTTAACGGAAAAATCTTCATTAATTTCCGCACCGAACACGATTCCTCCTTCTTCAATACTTTTTTCTGCAAGAACCGTAAACATTCCGCCGCTGGAACTTTCTTCCCGGATTTTTTCATCATTAGCAATACATGCAAAAGCCTTTTTTTCAGAAAACTTTTCTTCATCATTTCAGCCCTGATTTACAAGACAGTTTTTTTTCACACAAACCGCAGTTCACGCATAAAGAGCCGTCAATTTTTGAATACAAAAAACCTTCAAAATTTGCACAAAGAGAAACTGCTTTTTTCGGACACAACTGAACGCACGCACCACAACCGTTGCATTTTATTACAGGAAGTTCAGCCACGTCAAAACCACCCCCTGATTTTCAAAATCAGTGCATTTCGTTCACTTTTCTTAAGTCCAAAAAGAAGAATGAAAACTCCGCAAAAAATCACGGAAGAAAAAACTACTGTAAAAAACTCTGCAACCGTACTTTTAATCATCACTTTCAAAAGGACTGGAACCACCGCCGAACATACGCTTACAGCCGCAACTGGAAGCACGACCTGTAGGACAAAAGCACTTAAAGAAAATTCCGTAAGATGTTTTACAATCAAAAGCCGCATGACAAATGCATTCGTCCTTTTTATCAGATGCATAGCTTTTAATTATCTGCGGACGAACTGCCGTTTAGAACATCAAGTTTTATTTATCTTCTAGAAGTTTTTCTATATATTCCACTGCTTCAAAAACAAGAGCATCGCAGTGAGTTTTTTTTGATGTACCTGTTTTTGCATTTTCGGCAAGTAAATCTTTACAATCGATAAAGCCACAGTGATTTTGTTTAAAATCGCGGAAGAATTTTTGAGTTATTTCTGGTGAATCCAGTCCTAAAAGTCCCATCGCCATGAGTGCACCAGAAATTGCTCCGCAGGTTGAACCACATTTCATTCCACTGCCGAAGCATGAACCAAGCTGATAAGCAGTTTTGCTGTCCAGGTTTAAATCATCAGAAAATGCCATCAAAACTGACTGAGCACAATTGTGATGAGGCTCAACAATAGCTCTGATTTCTTTTGCTTTTTCCAAATATTTTCCCATAATTCCTCCAAAATTTGTATTTGATGTTTTATTTGTGACCGCGGCAAGGATAGTAGGGGCACCGCAGGTGGCCACTGGACTGAGCGAAGCGAGGGAAGCGGCTGGAGCGATAGCGGAACCCCGAATAGCCTGTTTTTGCGAAGCAAAAGCCGCCCTGATATTTATTAATATCCAAATCTCAATTTTACTCTTTCCATTTAGTATATTTTTCGCATTCCAAGATTGCTTTTGCATTTGCAACTCTTTCTTGGGTCGGACTTTCCAAATCTTTGAGAGGATAATCGATGCCCAAATCTTTGTATTTCATTGCACCAAGTCCGTGATATGGCAAAATTTCAACGCGCTCAACATTGTGCAATGTGCGGATAAAATCTCGAGTCTGTGTCAAGTATTCATCATTATCGGTGATGCCAGGAACAAGAACGTGGCGAATCCAAATTGGTTTACCGATTTTATCAAGATATTCGAACATCTGGCGGATATTTTTGCCAGTTTTTCCCGTCAATTTGATGTGTTCATCTTCATTAATGTGTTTAATGTCCATCAAAAGGATGTCAGTCACGTCCATGAGTTTTTGAAACTTTTCAAACCATTCGCCTTCAGAGGTAAAAGGCGCACCTGAAGTATCGATGCAAGTGTTGATATTACGCTTTTTGCATTCTGTAAACAATTCCAGCAAGAAATCAAGCTGAAAAAGAGGTTCTCCACCGCTAACTGTAATACCGCCCTTCTTACCCCAGTAAGCACGACAAGACTCAGCTTCTCTTAGAAGTTCTTCCACCGTGTATTGTTTTCCGTCTGTCATATTCCAAGTATCAGGATTATGACAATATTTGCAACGCAAAGGACAGCCGCTAAAAAAAATGATAAAACGACTGCCTGGACCGTCGGCACAACCAAAACTTTCCAATTGATGAATATAACCTTTCATATTAAACCTCACATCAAAAACTTCAAAATCACAATATTACAAAATTCCCAAATCACGAAATTGCAAAATCGCACGTCAAAAAATTTTGATGACTTATTATCTATTAAAACAGCTAAACAGACAAGTGGAATTCGAAAAAATTGTATGGAATGGTGGCAGACATGGTCAGAACTTTTTTTAATAATATTTTAAAAATATTTTCTTCAAAACTATAAAAACTTGTGATATAATAGAAGAATAATTCCATTTCGGCCATTTTTCTGGCTTTTTTACCTAATAATTTATTATAAAAAAGGAGCATTATCAAAATGAGTCAACTGACAGTAAAATATTTTTCACGATGCCTTATCAGAAACATCACTTTCAATATGATTTTACCAAATGATTATATTGATAGAGAAACTGAATACACAAAACGTCCACGCAAAACTCTTATGCTTCTGCATGGTTACACAGGAGATGCCGGAAACTGGGTTCCTGAAGAGCTAGCAAACAAATATAATTTTGCCATCGTAATTCCAAACGGCGAAAACGGTTTCTGGCTGGACGGAATTTCCACAGGTCACAAATTTCAAACGCTCATTGGTGTGGAAATAATAGAATATTTGCGCAAAAACTTTAATCTGGCACAAAAACCAGAAGACACTTATATCATGGGACTTTCCATGGGCGGTTTTGGAGCAATTCACACAGCACTGGCTTATCCTCAAACATTTGGAACAGCAATCGGACTTTCTTTTGCCAACATTATCAATAAAATTTCCCGAATGAAGCCCGGAGATCCAGACAGCCATGCAAATTACGAATATTATCGGGAATGTTTTGGAGATTTAGAAAAAGTCAAAGAAAGCGAAAATAATCCCGAAATTCAAATCAAAAGACTTCTTGCAAACGGTGAAAAACTTCCTGAACTTTACATGGCATGTGGCAAAGAAGATTTTTTACTGGAAAATGACAGAGAATTCCACAGATTTCTAGAAGAAAACAACGTAAAACACGTTTATTGGGAAGATACGGGAAATCACGATACAAAATTTTGGGATAAATGCGTACAGAAATTCATTCCAGAAATTTTTGGCTGACAATTATTCAGTAGCATTTCTTGCTTTACACAGTCCTGTGGCCGTTATTTAAACTCAAAAAAATCACATAAATCTCTTGAGTTTTATTGCTCCCTCAGGACAAATTTCGTGACAACAGAAACAATGCAGACATTTAGATTTATCCATAAGTACAGCTGTATTGTTACGACCATCCATAGAAATAATTTTTGCAGGACAAATTTTTTGACACCGTCCGCATTTTTTACATTTTTTCCACAAAATAAACGGAGTTTTCACAAAAACTTTATTTGCCAGAAAATTCACAAACGACGGAACCATTTTTTGAAGCGTTGGCGAAGGTTCTTTTACAATCTTAAAATGATTACATCTGCAATCATCTTCGTTTTCACCAAGCACACAGATTTCATCAGGAGAATCGAGCCAAATATGACGGTTCAAAGCATCTTCAAGATTTGTAATTGAATGAGGATTATATCCCACAAGCGACGCGCATTTCCAATCCAAAGCCAAAATATTATCAGAAGCAGCAAGAAAACCAAGCTGAACAGGATCTCCACCACCAGGACCGCCGGGACCTTCCATTCCCACAATTGCATCCATAATTGCATAAGAAGGTTTTGCAGCCAGATTTAAATCAGTTAAAAATGCAGCAAAATCAGATTTTTTAGGAAAACGGTAATGCATTTCTGCTTTTTCAAGTCCAACCATCAACCCAAAAAGATTTTTCATAGCACCAGTATACGCCATAAGTTGATGACTTTTGAGTTTTGCGACAGAAACAACCATATCCGCTTTGCAAAAAGCCTGTGCAAAATTAAACTGTTTTACAATTTTTCCATCAGGACATTCCACAACAGCACATTCTTTAAAATCAAGCCACGAACCGCCGTTTTGCACAACCATATCATACATGCCAGTAGCTTTAGCAGCATTCGTAGAATTAGCAATTGCAGGAGATTCGCCGGCAAACACATGAGCACCAAGTTCCACAAAAGCCTTAACTACAGCACCAACCACCACCGGATGCGTACACACAGCAAGTTCAGGCTTTTTCGGATACAAAATATTCGGCTTCAATAAAACATTTTTTCCGCTCACATTTCCAGGCGGCACCAATTCCAAAAGCTTTTTTACACTGGCAAAAACTTTTTCAAACTCATAATCACAGCATTTTGCAAGAGCTACGTTTTTAGTCATAATTAAAATCCGCTAACAAAACTGTTTCAATACAGAATGATAGATTTCGAGACCTTCATCAATCTCTTTATCAGAAATATTCAGCGGCGGCAAAAACCTCACAACATCGCTGCCAGCAACAGTAGTGCAAAGACCTTTTTCCAAACAATGCAGTTCCACATCAAAAGGCTTCACTTCAGGCGCAAGCTGAGTTCCAATCATAAGACCTTTACCACGAACTTGTTTTACAATCGGCAGATTCCAGCTTGAAATTACAGAACGCATATAATCGCCAGCCTGATTAACTCTGTTCAAAAAATCCCAATCAGAAACAGTTTCCACAACAACTTTACCAGCAGCACACGCCAAAGGATTTCCGCCAAAAGTTGACTGATGATCACCTGCAGCAAAAACATCACGAGCTTTACCGCGCATAAGACAAGCACCCATAGGAATTCCACCAGCAATTCCTTTTGCCAAAGTCACAACTTCAGGTTCAATTCCAAGCCAGTCACTTGCCAAAAAAGTGCCTGTTCTGCCAATTCCAGTCTGCACTTCATCGCACATAACAATCGCACCAGCCCTTCTAGCAGCATCAGCAGCCGCCTTCGCCCATTTTTCATCAATAATATTCACGCCGCCTTCGCCCTGAATACATTCCAAAAACAAAGCAGCCGTAGAATCATCAAAAGCATCATTCAAAGCATCAAAATCATTCGCTTTAATAGTTTTAAAACCTTCAACATAAGGAGCAAAACTTTCAGGATGAAATTTTTCCTGACCAGTTGCAGTTAAAGTTGCCATAGTTCTTCCGTGAAAAGATGATTCAAGAGTAACAATTGTCTTCCTTTTTTCACCGCCATTCAAAAAACCATATTTTCTTGCCACTTTTATTGCAGCTTCGTTCGCTTCTGCCCCGGAATTTCCAAAAAATCCTCTCTCAAAATTTGTCACCTTCAGAAGTTCATCAGCAAATGCAAGCCCAACATCAGAAAAATAATAATTCGAAATGTGAATCTGCTTTTTTGCCTGATTGCTCACAGCTTTCACCAGCGGTTTATAATTGTGCCCCAGACAATTCACCCCAATTCCAGCAATAAAATCAATATATTTCTTGCCGTTCGAATCCCACATCGTGGCACCTTTTGCTTTTTCAAAAGTTACATCAAACGAACCATAATTATTCACAATTTTTCTTTCCATAATATCACCTCACATTTTTTCCATTCTATAATAAATATCTGGGCGCTCGGGCGGCTGTTCCGCAGCTCGCTAACGCTCGGCCTCCTCACTACGCTTCACTACGTTGCGCTCCGTTGTGGTGGCTCACGCTTCGCGTGCCTGCTCCATAGCCTAGCGCTGGCTCTGGCTCGTGCTGTAAATTCTCACACCAACAAAAATTCCGTTCGCACGAGCCTCAAATTTTAGCGTTGATTTTATTCAATCGCTTTTAGAACAATCCAGAAATCACGCCGTTGTCATCAACATCAATTTCCAATGCAGCAGGAGATTTTGGAAGACCTGGCATCGTCATAATATCACCTGCGAGTGCAACAACAAAACCGGCTCCTGCGTAAAGCTGGACATCTTTAATTGGGAAAATGTAATCTTTTGGAGCGCAAAGCATTTTTGGATCATGACTGATTGAATTCTGCGTTTTTGCAATGCAGATTGGAAGATTTTTGTAACCGTTTTCCTCAAAAGATTTGAGTTTTTTCAATGCTGCACTGTCAAATTCAACATCTTTTGCACGATAAATCTCTTTTGCAATAGTACGGATTTTTTCTGTCAATGGCAATTCGATATCATACAAAGGATGAAAATCTGCATTACCTTTTTCAACAGTTTCTGCAACTTTTTGAGCAAGTTCTTTTGTTCCTTCACTGCCTTTTCCCCAACCTTCAGAAAGAACAGCTTCCGTTCCTGCTTTTTTACAAAGTTCCTTCAAAAGATTGATTTCTTCATCAGAATCAGTGATAAATTTATTTACAGCAACAATAGCAGGAAGTCCAAACTTTGCAATATTTTCGATATGAACTTTGAGATTTTCAAAACCTTTTTCCAAAGCTGCACAATTTGGCAAAGACAAATCATTTTTAGCGACACCACCGTGCATTTTGAGAGCGCGGATTGTTGCTACGATAACTACAGCATCTGGTTTTAGACCTTGAATTCGGCATTTTATATCCAGAAATTTTTCTGCACCTAAATCTGCCGCAAAACCAGCTTCTGTCACCACATAATCACCAGTTGCAAGGGCGCAAAGAGTTGCATTGATAGAATTACAGCCATGCGCAATGTTTGCAAAAGGACCACCATGCACAAAAGCAGGATTTTTTTCGAGAGTCTGCACAAGGTTTGGCTTGATTACATCTTTGAGAAGAGCCGCAATTGCTCCAGTACATTTAAGTTGTCCAAAAGTAACATTTTGTTTTGCATAATTCTGACCAATGACAATATTGTCAATCCGCTTTTTTAAATCAGAAATTGTTTTTGAAAGGCAAACGATTGCCATGATTTCAGATGCGACTGCAATAGTAAAATGATCTTCGCGAGGAACGCCTTGCATTCTGCCACCAAGACCAATCGTGATATTTCGCAGAGCGCGATCATTCAAATCAACACAGCGTTTCCATGAAATAGTGCGCGGGTCAATATTTAATTCGTTTCCCTGCTGCAGATGATTATCGATTAAAGCGGAAATAAGATTATTTGCAATAGAAATTGCGTGAATATCGCCTGTAAAATGAAGATTTATATCTTCCATTGGAACAATTTGCGCATAACCGCCGCCACAAGCTCCGCCTTTCACACCAAAACAAGGTCCAAGACTTGGTTCGCGCAAAGCAACAACAGTTTTTTTACCAATTTTGTTTAAACCGTCAGCAAGCCCAATAGAAACTGTAGATTTTCCTTCGCCGGCTGCTGTTGGAGTGATTGCAGTAACAAGAATCAGTTTACCAGGATTTTTTTCTGCTTTTTCCTGTAGAATTTTGAGTTCATTGAAAGAAATTTTTGCTTTATAGTTGCCGTAAAGTTCCAGATTTTCCGAAGAAATATCTATTTTCTGTGCAATATTAACAATTGGTTCCATCACATTTTTTTGAGCAATTTCAATATCAGTCATAAATTTCTCCTCGCTAACGACGCGCATGAATGTAGCGCATTTGTTTGCAATGAAAACTCTCATTGTAAAAAAGATTTTACCTTAAAATTAGGAAATAATCAAATAGATGAATTGAATCACGTGGAGGCTGCAAAATGGAGGTCTGTGCTGAAAATTTGCAAAAAAGAGGGACAGACCTAAGTTGTTAAAACAGGGACAGAACTTGGTTTAAATTGCTGCATGAATGAGTTTTTAGCGGAGCGTTAAAAAAACTCACGGCTCGTGCAAACAAAATTTGCAAGGGTGTCTGCTTTTTCAACACGAGACAGGGACAGACCTTGGTTTTACGACTTAACAAAAAATTCAAAAAGTTATAAAATGCCTTTTTATGAATGACCTTCTTTTTTCGCTCAACGCTGTTTTTCCTATAATTATGGTTGCGGCTTTCGGATTTATTGCACGCAAAACTGGTGTAATCGATGAACATTTTGTCAAAGTTGGAAATAAATTCTGTTTTAAGTACGGCTTTTTTGCAATGATGTTCGTTAATATTTATAAAATAGAAAATCTTGGCGAAATTCGATGGAATGTTGTTCTTTTTGCTGTACTTGTTGTTCTGGTTTTATTTGTAATCGGACTTTTCTGGATTATTTTTTGTGAAAAAACTCCAAACCAAAAAGGTGTAATTCACCAGGCTTTTTATCGTTCCAATTATGCTACTATAGGTTTACCGCTGGCATTTAATATCATTGGTGATGAAGGCATGATTTTAGCTTCTTTGATTTCTGCATTTTCTGTGCCGCTTTACAATATTCTGGCGGTTATTTCTCTTTCTGCTTTCAATCGTGATGAAAATAAATCTGGTGATAATCTGGCGGTTCACGTTTGCAAGGAAATTGTCAAAAATCCGCTGATTCAAGGAGTTGCTCTTGGAATGTTCTGTGTTGCTATTCGCCCTTTCTGCGGTTCATGGCGATTTTCAACATCAAATTTCAGATTTATTTTCAAGGCTTTTGATGCTCTCGGTTCCATGGCACCATGGCTTTCACTGATAATTTTGGGCGGACAGTTCCAGTTTTCTGCTGTAAAAAAACTTTTACCGAAAATTGTTGTCAGCACTTTTGCAAGATTGATTTTAGCACCTGCAATTGGAATGGCAATGTGCATTTTTTTACCGCCAGTTTTTGGTTTTCAACATTTTTCACCAGCTGAATATGCCGCCCTTTTTGCTTTATTTGCCACGCCAGAAGCTGTAGCAAGCATTGCAATGGCAGACCAAATGGGCGGTGACAGCGAACTTGCAGGTCAAATTCTTGTCTGGACGACAATCTTTTCAGCATTAACCTTATTTCTGTTTGTTGCTTTTTTCAGGCATGCAGGAATTTTTTAACAAGTAATTTAAAAATTTTCTCTTGAAAGTGGAGAACCTATCCATTGACCTTCACTTCCCAGATATTCACGTTTTTTTCCATCTATCAGAAATTGAACGCTGTTTACCGTAGAAAATGAAGTTGCCGTATAAACAATCTGTTCAAGTGAATGGATTACACCCTCAACTCCATATTCATTGATTTCTAACGCTTCGTTGAAATTTAAATAAGCAACACCATCTTGAACTTTTGCACTCAGCAGTTTTGTGTTGCGCGGAATGACTGTCATGCAATTTTTTTCCGATGTTTTTGTATAATCTGGACCTTTTAATAGAAGATTAATAGCATTTGTTAATGGCGAATCATTTTTTGGAACTGTTCGTTTTATCATTTTGCGGACAACAAGACCATCTCCGTCTATCAAAACAAAACAAAGCTGCAAATCTATATTTTGAACTGCCTGTTTTTTCAGTTCCTCCTTTTTTATTTCATTCTGTGTCACATTTTTTTGAATATTCTGCTCTTTTGATTTTTCCTGATTTTTTTCAATTTTTTGAAGTTCGCTTTTATCCTGTTCATTTTTTTGTTTCTGAACAATTTCAGATGGATTATCACTGTTAGAAATTTCATCTTGATGAGATGGTTCAGTAAGTTTATTCTGAATATTAATTTCTTCTTCTATGTTATTTTTGGAATTTTCATTCTCTATAGTAATTGTGACAGAATCATTTTTCAAAGGTATTTCTTCTTTTTGATTTTTTGGAGTGATTTCGTGATTTTCAATTACTTGTGGTGTTGCACCAAACACATTATCAAAAAAGTCTGTTTCTTTTAAGTTAGTGAAAATCTGGTCTTTGTTCACCAGAAAAAAAATCATTATGACAAGGAGTCCTAAAACAACGCACCCGATGCCAAACATAACATTATTATTTTTTTTTGATTTTTTCTTTGTTCCAGTTTTTTTCGAATCATTCTTTTTCATATTTAATTTATCGGAAAAAAAAACGTACTGTTTAGAAAAAAAACAGCGAGTTTCCTGTGAAACTCGCTGCTCGGCAAATCCTGAGTTTCTTCGAAACTCACACGCAATGGACTTTGTTTAAACTTTTTTTGTTTTCTTACTTCTTTAAATATTCATTTATTGAAGCTGCTGCTTTTCTTCCTTCTCCCATTGCTAGGATTACGGTTGCGGCGCCTAGAACTATGTCTCCGCCGGCCCATACTTTTGTGTGATGGGTTGCCTGATTTTCGTCTACCAGAATGTGACCGCGATCATCTGCATCAAGACCTGGGGTTGTGCTTACCAAAAGTGGATTTGAACCGTTTCCCAGAGCCACAATCATTGCATCACAAGGAACATCATGTTCAGAACCTGCAATAGCAATAGGCGAGCGACGACCAGAAGCATCTGGTTCTCCAAGTTCATAACTCAAACAACGCACACCAACAACTTTTCCTTCTTCATTTCCCAAGACTTCCACAGGATTTTCAAGGAAGCGGAAATTTACACCTTCTTCTTCGGCATGAGCAATTTCTTCAAGACGGGCAGGCATTTCTGCACGAGTTCGACGGTACACGATATCAACAGATTCAGCACCCAGACGGAAAGCCATGCGGGCAGCATCCATAGCAACGTTACCGGCACCACAAACAACAACATGTTTTGCTTCATAAATTGGAGTTGCTGCATGTTCTTTATCATAACCTTTCATAAGGTTTGCACGTGTAAGATATTCGTTAGCAGAGAAAACGCCAATCAGATTTTCACCAGGAATATTCAGGAATTTTGGAAGACCAGCTCCAGTTCCAACAAAAGCAGCATCAAAACCTTTTTCTGAAAGAATCTGTTCCAAAGTATTAGTGCGACCAACAAGGAAGTTCAATTCAAATTTTACACCAATTTTTTCAAGATTTGAAATTTCTTCTTCAACAATCTTTTTAGGCAAACGGAATTCAGGAATTCCATACATCATAACTCCGCCGGCTTTGTGGAATGCTTCAAAAACAGTTACTTCATGACCAGCACGCGCACAATCAGCGGCAACAGTAAGACCTGCAGGACCGGCACCGATTACAGCAACCTTTTTACCAGTTTTTGCAGCAATCTTTGGCAAAGTAACCTGACCGTTTTCACGTTCCCAATCGGCTACAAAACGTTCCAAACGACCGATAGAAACAGCCTTTTCAGGATTTTTATAAACTTTTCCAACAGTACATTTACCCTGACATTGTTTTTCCTGTGGACAAACACGACCACAGATAGCAGGAAGCAAAGAAGTTTCCTTAATTGTATCAACAGCAGCCTTAAATTCACCTTTTGCAATTTCAGCAATAAATTTTGGAATATTGATGTTTACAGGACATCCATCCATACAGAAAGGTTTTGCACACTGCAGACAGCGGTTTGCTTCTACGATTGCCTGTTCAGCAGAATAACCGAGAGCAACTTCATCCATTTCGCGAGCACGTTTTTTTGCATCGCGGGTTGGCATTTCCATCTGAGGAATAGCATTACGGTCTTTTGCAGTAAGCTTTCCATTCGTTTTAATCAATTCATTAATTTTATTTAATTCTTCAGTTACGTTTATCATTTTTCCATTTCCATTTGCAATCATTGTGACAGTCGATTTTAATCAAAAAAATCACAACTATGTCAAAAATCAAAAAAATATAGTTAAAGTTTAGCCTCTTAATGTCATCAAAAAAGTAAAAACTTCAGATTGATGATAAAAAATTATTTTGCCAAAGCATCAGCCTGAGCCATCATGCGGCATTTATGATCATCAGCCTGTTCGCGGGATTTAAAAGATTTCATTCGCATCATCATATTATCCCAATCAACCTGATGAGCATCAAACTCAGGACCGTCAACACAAACAAATTTTGTTTTACCGCCAACCGAAACACGGCAGCCACCGCACATACCAGTTCCATCAATCATAATTGTATTCAGAGAAACAGTTGTTTTTATGCCATATTCTTTTGTGGTAAGAGCACAGAATTTCATCATGATTGGAGGACCAATTGCAATTACTTCAGCAGGAGGACATTGACTTTCGCACATTTCTTTAACAGGAACAGTAGAAACACCCTGACGTCCAGCAGAACCGTCATCTGTCATGATAATCACTTCATCACAAATAGCTTTCATTTCATCAACATAAATAAGCAAATCTTTGTTTCTTGCACAAATAACCATGATGACTTTATTGCCAATAGCTTTATGAGCCTGAACAATCGGATAACATGGAGCAACACCAAAACCACCACCAACCACCAAAACAGGTCTGTCATATTTTTCGATTTTCGAAGGTTTACCGAGCGGACCTAGAACAGTAGGTAAACTTTCTCCAGCTTCTTTTTGAGAAAGTTTGAAAGTTGTAGCACCAACAGCCTGGAAAACAAGCGCAATCCAACCTTCTTCTGCATTTGCATCTGCAATAGTCAAAGGAACTCTTTCTCCAAATTCAGATTCAACCTGAATAATAACAAACTGACCGGCTTTTCTATTTCGAGCAATTTCCGGAGCTTCCACTTTCATATAAAAAACACCGGCAGAGAGTTGTTTTTTCTCCAAAATTTTAAACATCGGATACTCCTATAAAAAGTCAAGAAGATTGTTTCAACAATCGATTGACTTTTTACGCTGTTCCGTAATGTAATGAGGAACAGCAGTTCAATAATAAGTTTGCAACGCAAACTTTGAGTAAGATAAAGCCGCGTTATTTTAGCGGTTTTATCTTACACTCCTATAAAGTCAAGTAAATCCCCAATTTTGATGACTTTTTGTAAAAAATATAAGTAATCTATTTTACTACATCATAAAAATTGCGTCAATTAGGTGAAAATCTGGTATTGTATTTTTTAGCAGAATTCAGTTAGTCAGTCGCCTTTCACAGCTCACTCACGTTCGGTTGCCGGCTCGTGAATACAAGGTTTGTCCCCATTTAACACGGTTCCCCTTTTATATACGCAAAAAATCGCAAAACATTCAGTTATTAATTAGCCGGCAACTCACGCTGCGCGTGCCTGTTCAAGCCTCGGTGCGCTGTGCAGTTTAAAACCCTGCACCGCAGACAGTCAACTGGCGAACTTATTTTATTTTGATTACACGCCCTTTTTTCAATCTTTCTTTATGCTAATTAATTTGATAAAAACTGCCGATAAAGAGGATATGAAAAAATGGATTATTGTACTCACATTGTTTTTGTCAGGTTATTTTGTCTTTTCTCAGGAAGTAAAACCTTTATATCAGCTGCCGGAAAATCCGTCTGTTAATAGTTCTTCTGAAATTGAATCTGGAACTGATGTTTTTCTTGTTGGTTCTGATGATGGTCTTTTTCGAGTTACAAACAGGAATTCCGCTTTTCCGCTTTGGACAGAAGGTCGAGTTGACCAGATTTTGCAGATAAATGTTCCTTCCGATACCACTGATTCTACTGATTCCACGGAAAGTGAAAATGCAGATTCTGATAAAAAAATAAATCAGACTGCATGGATTATGCGCACTTCAAAAGGTCTTTTTTTCTCAAGGGATTTGATAAATTTTGAAGAACGCAATGTTGGTCTTCCTTTTTTGACTGTAAAAAAATATGAAAACAATACGACTACTCTCGAAAAACAAATTCAAGAACTGAAAGATTTGTGTGTTAATCCATTAAATCACAAGGAGATGGTCACTGCAACAAAAGATAGTGTTTTTATTTCAAAAGATGCCGGTCTCACATGGAAAAACCTTGGTTCTATGAGTAAAACAACTCCTGGAGTAAAAGCTGTTGCAGTTGCAACTATTCAGGGACAGACTGTAGTTTTTATGTCTCATCCAATTTTTGGACTTTCATACATTTTCCCTGATAAACAAAAAGCTGCATGGAACGATGTAGATGCCGGTTTTGAAAAAATGCCTTCATTGACATCTCCTGATGAAATTTCGGACATCATTCCTGTTATTCGCACAAGAGCGGACGGAAGTTGTTTTACTGAAATATATATTTCACAAATGTACATGCCGCGAATTTACAAATTTAACTGGCAGGAAAAAATGGGCGAACTGCTTTTTACAGGAACTGAACCAGCTGATTCCATTGACGGTCTTACTATCATCGATAATGTTCTGCTTTATACAAAACTTGAAGGTTTTGGCGCACTTGACTTGGACACTTTGCAAAGTCCGGGAACTCCTGCTTGCGAAGAAGACTGGCACAAAGCTTTTTCTTCCGTTCCGGGCATGATTAATACTGCATGGATTCCAAAATCACGGAGCGGTTTTTCCAAAGGGTTAAATCTTTGTGAATTGTGGCTTTTATATCCTGGAACTGTAAATTCTCCTTATGCAGAAATTGCAAACGGCAGAAAAAGTATCTATGCATCTGCTTATCAATGCCGCAATCAGGATGGAATTGATAAATTCAAAAAAATCATCAAAGAACGAAACATGAACAGCATTGTTATCGATATGAAAGATGATTATGGACTTTTGAGATATGATACTCACGATCCGCTAGTCCTGCAAAAATGTTCCACTTCAACTTACGCTATAAAAGATTTGAATCATTTTATTGAAGAATTTAAAAAAGAAAATATTTATCTTATAGCTCGAATTGTTACTTTTAAGGATCGTTCCCTATCGCGCTATCAAAATGGAAAATATGCTGTTTGGGATAAAAAGTTTAATCGTCCGTGGATTGGAATAAAAGGTTACGAAACTACAACAGATGAGCAGGGAAATGAAACTGGTAAAGAAACTGTTTATTATGATGAAAACTGGGTTGACCCTTATTCTGAAGAAGTTTGGGAATATAACGTTGCCATCGCAAAAGAACTTGTTTCACGTGGTTTTGACGAAGTGCAGTTTGATTATATCCGTTTTCCTACCGATGGTCTGAATCTTTACAATGCACAATATCGCTGGCAAGATAAAGGAATGGATAAAGAATCTGCCTTGATTTCATTTTTATCATACGCGCGGGAAAATATAAACGCTCCAATCGGAATTGATATTTACGGCGCAAACGGTTGGTATCGTTCCGGCACTCGCACTGGTCAGGATGCAGAAATGCTCGCAGAATATGTCGATGTTATCGCTCCGATGTTTTATCCAAGCCATTTCGAACAAACTTTTTTAAACTATGCTCCAGTTGCGGACAGAACTTACCGCATCTACTATTATGGTTCATTCAGAAATACAGTTTTGTGCCGAAATCGTGCAATTGTTCGACCGTGGATTCAGTCTTTTTATTTGAACGTCAGTTATGACCGTCTTTACTATGGTCCTGATTATATAGAAAAGCAGTTTTTTGGTGTTAGGGATTCCATTGACCGCGGATATATGTGCTGGAATAATTCTGGAGAATACGGAACAACACCACCAGATGAAACTGTTTCCAAAGAATTTACGGGAACAGCCAGCGAAGCTAGTGATGAGTACAGAAAACCAGCAATCGGAACAAAAATGAAGCCTCTTTATATTGACTCAGATGTTTCAGTTTTGGACAGCATTCTAAATCCATATATTGAAGACGAAAATATCGTATTCACACCATTTTTACAGGTATTGCCATGACACCAAATCAATATACACCGGAAGAACCTATTTCCTCAATTGCCACAGCACTTTCGCCGGCAGCACTTGGAATAGTGCGCGTTTCGGGAAAAAATTGCATTGAACTTGTGAGTAAAGTTTTTTCGCGCCCAAAAGCACTCTTGCAAGCAGACGGAAACACGCTTGTTTATGGATGGATTCAAAACTCTGCATCAGAAAAAATCGATGAAGTGATGCTCGGCGTTTATAAATCTCCAAAATCTTTTACTGGCGAAGATATGGTAGAAATTTATTGTCACGGAGGGCCAGCTGTAGTCACCGCAATTCAAAATCTCATGCTCAAAAGCGGTTTTCGACAGGCAAATCGTGGAGAATATACTTTCCGAGCGTATATAAACGGAAAAACAGATTTGACAAAAGCCGAAGCTGTCAAAGAAATTATTGATTCTCACACTGATGTTTCACGTTCCCACGCAGCTGGACGACTTTCGGGCGAACTTTTTAATCAAATTGATTCCATCAAAAAACTGATAATCGATACACTTGCCGCCATCGAAGTTGAAATCGAATATCCTGAAGATGAAGAAACAATCGCCGACACTTTTGACAGAGCTGATATCGAAAAAGCAATCACAAAACTGCAAAATCTTGTAGATTCATGGAAAGGCGAAAAACTTTATCAGGATGGAGCAAGAGTAGTTCTGGCAGGAAAAACAAATGCCGGAAAATCATCACTTTTCAATGCAGTTTTGAAAGAAGAACGTGCGATTGTCAGCGATATCGAAGGCACCACACGCGACTGGCTTGAAAGCTGGGCAAGCATCAACGGAATTCCAGTGCGGCTTTTTGATACTGCAGGTCTCCGTCAAACTTCAGATATAATTGAAGCAAAAGGGGTGGAACTGAGCAAAAATCTTGCAAACGATGCCGACTTAGTTTTGTATCTTGTTGATAGCACCGCAGGTCTTAGCGATGATGATAAAGAATTCATCTGTCACTGCAAAGAACCGCTTATCATTGTTTTCAATAAAGCAGACAAGACCGATGAAATACAAAAAAACAAAAACAGTTCTACCCTAAACGAGCTTTTACAGAAAACAAAAATCAATCAAACTCCAGTAGCATTTATTTGTGCAAAAAACGGAGATGGATTAAAAGAACTATTTGAAAAAATGTCCAAAGTTCTCACCTCAGGACTCTCAACAGAACGCGAACAGGCAGGATTAGGTTCGGCACGTCAAAAAGAAGCAGTTCAGGAAGCTTTGGAATGTACAAAACATGCACTTTTAAGCGCCGACGATAACTACACTCTTGACGCTGTCGTTCAAGATTTGGAAGATGCTCTTGACGCACTTGGCGAAGTTACAGGTGACGTAACACCAGATGACGTTTTAGGCAGCATCTTCGCAAATTTTTGTGTCGGAAAGTGATTACATTTTATAAAACTAAGCTTTAAAATTTATAGCACTTACCACAGCGGCAACTCCGGCACGACCAACGTTCGAACTTACACCAACGCCCCATGCATCATCACCATTTTCTTTTGTAATGTGAACATAAGCCATAGCTTTTGTATCAGAACCCTGACCAATTGAGTGTTCATGGAAAGAAACAATATTGAATTTTGGAGCTGGTGTCTGTTTTATAGCATTTACAAATGCATCAAGCGGACCATTTCCATTTCCAGTAATTGCATAAGTTTTATCTTCCCAAGTAACAGTTGCCATACAAGCTACCTGTTCAGTTTCGTCAGAACCGCGTTCACCTTCAATATGACGTTCTGTCAAATCTTTTACATTCAAAGGTGAAACAGTAGTAAGCCATGCCTGTTCAAATGCTTCATAAACTTCTTGATTTGAAATTTCACGCTGCAAAGAATCTGCTTTGGACTTTACAACATTTCCGATAAAAGGATGCATAGCTTTTGGCGCAATAATTCCGTAATCTTTTTCGAGAATATAAGCAGCACCGCCTTTTCCACTCTGACTGTTAATTCTGATAATGCCTTCGTACTGTCGTCCAATATCATGCGGATCGATTGTCAGATATGGCACATCCCAAACAGCATTTTCTGCCATATTAACACGCGCAGCCATTCCTTTGCGAATTGCATCCTGATGAGAACCAGAAAAAGCCGTGAAAACAAGTTCGCCAACATAAGGCATGCGTTCATAAATCGGCATTCCAGTCAATTTCTGATATTCTTCAGCGATTTTTGGAACATTTGAAAAATCAAGTTCAGGATCAATACCCTGAGTAAACATATTCAAACCAACATTTACAATATCCAGATTTCCAGTGCGTTCTCCGTTTCCAAAAAGACAACCTTCAACACGATCAGCACCAGCAAGCAAACCAAGTTCACACTGAGCAACACCTTCACCACGGTCATTGTGATTATGCAAAGAAATAATCAGATTTTCGCGATTTGAAATATGCTGACAAAAATATTCAATCTGGTCTGCAAACTGATTTGGTAAAGCACATTCAACAGTTGTAGGCAAATTCAAAATCACTTTATGATTTTCATCTGCTGCATCGCCCCATTCTTTTACAACAGCCTCGCACACTTCCAAAGCATAATCAATTTCAGTAGTAGAAAAACTTTCAGGCGAATATTCAAGTTGAATTTCAGTCCCTTCACTCATACTAAGACAAGATTTTACACAACGAATTCCGTCAATAGCAATCTGTTTGATTTCTTCTTTTGATTTTCCGAAAGTATAATTTCTTTGAGCTGGAGAAGTAGAATTATACAAATGGAAAATAGCCTTTTTGCAGCCTTTCAGAGATTCAAAAGTCCTTTTGATAAGATGCTCGCGAGCCTGACACAAAACCTGAAGTTTTACATCCTCAGGAACATGATTTTCTTCGATTAATCGGCGCATAAAATTAAATTCAGTATCAGAAGCCGATGGAAAACCAACTTCAATTTCTTTGAAACCAAGTTTTACAAGCAAATCAAAAAACTCAAGTTTCTGTTCCACTCCCATAGGATTTACCAGTGCCTGATTTCCATCCCTCAAATCAACCGAACACCAAATTGGAGCCTTAGTAATAGTTTTTTCAGGCCATGTTCTGTTAAACTTTGGAACACTCTCAAAAGGTTTGTACTTTCCATTTACTTTCATGTTATTTCCTCCACACAAAAAAAAAGACCCGTCGCAACTGCAACAGGTCTTGTAATTTCATTAATTTATAAAACTAAACTAACACTACCCTTCAGTCACGAAAATTTGAGAAAAATGATAATAGTAGTAGGTTTAGTGTTTTCATAATTACAAACTACAATATTTTTAATTTTTAGTCAACAACTTTAACGAGTTTATCGATTTTTGTAAACATTCCCGACTTCCCGGTTTCAACCGCCTAAAAACTGAATTTTCATTAAATAGTTTTTTCCTTAGCAATCTTTTTTGCAAGATAAATAAACGGCGTATCAAGCAGACTTGTAACAATGTAGATAACATAGCAGGCAAGCGTAATAGAAAGTAGCTGAGACAAAGAATAAATTCCCAGAAATGCACCGAAATTAAAAATCACAATGTTTACAAGCTGCGAAAACAGAGTTGAAAAATTATTTCTAAACCACAAACATTTATCCTTATTACCAAACCTTTTTTCAGTAAAATCCCACCATTTATGATAAAGCCAAACATCAAAAGCTTCAGAAACAGCATAAGCCACAAGACTTGCAATCAAAACCCTTGGAGTATTTGCAAAAAGCTGCTTTACAAAAGGCATAGCCCAGTCGCCTTCAGCCGGAACATAATTAATCCACATAGTCGAAAGCAAAATAAACAGGATAGTAGTGATGATTCCCACAAGCACACCCTTATTAGCTTCTTTTTTTCCATATAATTCACTCAAAATATCAGTGGCAAGAAAACTTGAAGCAAAAAGAGTGTTTCCAAGAGTTTGATCCATACCAAATGCATGAACCAAAATCAACACTTCCACATTTGCAAAGACCGCACAAATACCAATCCACGCAAAAAGACCGCTTTTTCCAAACAGCTTCAAAAATAAAACTGTGGAACCAAAAGAAATCAATAAAGATAAAACCAACAATAACTCATTCATACGTAACCTCCTGATATGTTTTCTGCAGAAAAATAAAAAAAACTTCTACAGATTTAAGATGAAAAAAAAGATTTTCCCGCAAAATTGCATAGAGAAAACAAAACTTTTCATCCGTTTTGACAGGGAGATTCCAATCGCACAAAAAGGGAATTTACATCAACTTAAAATAATTCTGAAATTCAACAGCAATGATTAAAATAAGGATGCAAAAAATTTTGAATTTGACCTGGTTTTGTTTAACGACAGGAAGGACTTCGAACTGTCTTTTAATGAGTTGACAAAATCTTAGCAGAAAAAAAATATATTTTCAAGACAACCCAATTTTTTTGAGTTCAATCAAGGTCTGACCCCTTTTTAACAGAATTTTCCAAAACTCGCTATAATGCAAGGTCTGTCCCCTTTTTTTTGCACCTGTTTTTCGAGTTTGCGGAAAAATACAATTACAAAAAATTCAGGAGGGGAAAGCCTTCCCCTCGCGTCCACTACGTTGGCCGCTACCCCTTCTTCTAGGGGCTTCGCCCCTAAAACCCCAAAAAAAGGGGACAGACCTCACATTACTCAATTTAATAATCCTGCGGCAGCAAAATCGAATGAATTTTGATATTTCTGCTGTCTGCTACAGCCATAACATAATCTTTTGAATATTTTCCAGTTCCGCGCGGTACAGGATGAGGTTCCGCATCCCCAATCAAAATAATTTCCTTTTGTGCATCTCCGCGCCATTTGTAAAACTCACTTGCAGCAAACATTGCTTCATACACAGCTTCTGGAATATCGCCGCCTTCTCTTCCCAAAATTTTTATAGAATAAAGCTGCTCTTTAAAAGTTTCAAAATTCCGTGTGAAATCAAAACATTTAACTGGTAAATCCATATATTTAAAAGTATCACCATAATCTCTGTAGAATAACACAGCAATGCGCACATCATTTTCCTTAGAAAAAATTCTCTTGATTTCAGGAATCAAATCCGCACGAAGTTTATCAATATCATCTTTCATACTTCCAGTTGCGTCAATCGCAAAAACAATATCCAATTTTTCAGCTTTTACAAAAGTTTCAAGAATTTTACCAATATCTTCTATTAATGTTTCAGGCCCTTTTGAATATAACATTTCCTTTGAAATCTCAGAAAATTTTTCACTCGCAACAGGATTGTAATTATCCGTCAAAATCACCTCTTCAAGCACTTCCGGTTCTTCCAGTTCTTCAGGTTCATCCAAAACTTCAGGTTCTTCAACAGGCTGCGGAATCTCCTTTTTTTCAACTTTTTTTAATTCTTTTCTGACAGTTTTTACAGTTTTTTTGAAAACTTTCAAATCAAACATAAAAGGACTATCCATATAATCACCAGAATAATCAGCGTAAGGTTTTTCAAAAGAACGAATATTGATAAAAGTTCCTTTTCCAAGTTCCACTTCGCCATGTCGTGACCATTCATATCCATAAACAACAGTTTTTGGAATATAAATATGAAATGCATCACCAAAAAAATCAGTTTTTTCAACAGTGGAATCCACAAGACTATATTTAGCACCTTCAGATTCAAGTTTTTTTCCATCAAGATATCTGATTTCATCACCATTAATCGGATTATATTCTTTTGCACGATATGCATAACTGTCATTTTTACCAAGAGGATCTTTTGTAGTTTCAGTAAGAAGAATAGAATTCACTTTTGGATTCTTTTTTACATAAAGATGATAACCGCCATTTTCCTTATCCTCAATAAGTTTAATGTCATTTGCCGAAATCCTCAGTGCCTGCTGCTTAGGAGTAAAAATGATTTTCTGATTTCCTTCGTTTTCACCTTGAGTTTGCGTTTCATTCTGCGTTTGAGAATAAACAAAACTTCCCCCAAAAACACTAAATCCTAAAAACAAACAAATTGCCACAATTCTACTTTTCATACTGCCCTTTCCTTTTTTTAATTTTCCTAAATTTATTTTTATTATGTCAAATGTTGAGTTTTTTCTTTTTTTTATTTTGGGTGGCTTTTTGCTTCGCAAAAAACAGGCTTTTCTGGGTTCCGGCGTCAAAGCGCCTCCATTCCTTCGCTACGCTTCGGAACTGGCTTCGCCAGCCCATACAATCCTTGCCACGGTTTAAAATCTAAAACCCTAACTTGACTCTATAGACAAAAAAATTACATTATTACTTAATTATCGACTAGACAAATCAAAAATATGAATTATAATATAAATTCACGAGTTTTTTTTTGAAAAAAATTCCTATGATTTATAAAAAATCATTTAAAAAAACTGCCAGATTATTCTGCAAACACTAAAAGATTAAAAAAATGGATATCAAAGAAACTAATGAGTTTGAACAGGTTGACATAAACGCTTTTATTGAACCTGCTGAAATCAGCAAACGCGAAGAAGCCGAAAAAGCCGAAGTTTTTACTCAAAAACAAAGAGATTTACTCAATCAAATCATGCCTCTCCTTCTTCAAAATGATAAGGAACGATATGAATTATTTTTAAACAGAATTATTGATATGGAAAATATTGCAGGTTCTGTTGCAAAATTCCCTTCACTTCTAGAACGCCGGGAACTTGCAGGAGGAACAAGAACACGTGCAAACTTGATTGAATCTTTAATCAAACACAAAGATGATGGAGATCGCATGCTCCGCCTTCCTTCCAAAGCAATTCTTGGAAAAAGTCTTCTGGTAACAAAAACTCACACACTTTCAGATTTGGCTAAATTTGCAAAACACCTTGGACCTGAATACGATTCGCTTTCAAAAGCTTTCGACACAGAAACTAACATGTCAATGTTCTCGCTTCTTGTAGAAGATGTTTATTTAAACTTGATTTCAGATTCAGACCAGCCTATAGAATTCCGCAGAGAATGGGCGCTTTCTTTACTGCTTTTGTGGGAACATTGGAACGATCAAGCTTCAGAAAACATTGCTCCGATTTTACAGGCTGTCTGGACAGCCCGACGAAAATTAGCTCCAGCTTTTGGAACTATGATGGGAACAAGCGAACTGCTTTTGATTTCCATGCAGATGAATGAAGAATGGATTCGCTTTATCAAAGAAAAAATGGGTGACACAGGCGTTACTCAGGCTATGGAAGAATTTTTGTTCGGCATTTCCACAGAACAAATTCAAACTTTACGTACAATCCTCAGAACAAAAGGAATTCCGGCAATTGGTCGTGATGAAGTTTCCAAGTTTTTGGGCGAACACGTCAAAGCCGATGCAGGTCTTGATTATCGTGATTTTTATTCAATGTATACAGTCCGCAGGGATAATGCACGGGCTCGTGGCAGAATGCATTTAGAAGGACCTCACAAAACCCTTGAAGATTACTTCATTCAATTTGTGACTGCACAAAACAAGGAGAAACAGAATAATGATACATTTGCGAAAGACTGAAGAAACATCTGAAATCCAGAATAAAAATAATTCTCAAATCCAGCAGAATAAAGTTGAAGAAGAATCCAAACAAAAAAAACGTCCATATCATTTTGGAGAAAAACTTCGCCAGGTTCGTGAACACAAAGGCTATACATTAAAAGTGGTAGCACAGCAAGCAGGTGTAAGTGAAAGTCTTGTTTCCCAAATAGAAAGAAATCATGTTTCTCCAGCGATTGATACACTTCTTGCTTTGGCAGATGTTCTCGACATCAATCTTGAATATCTTTTTGAAGAATATAAGCGTGACAGACCTGTTGAAATCATTCGCAAAAATGAACGTCCATCTGTGCATGAAGATACAATTACTTTTGAAGGCATTGCAAAACAATCTGGTTCAGACCCTTCAATCGAAGCTTACATTATGAAAATTCCTGCTGGAGATCAGACTCACCGAGGTTCTTACGGTCATTTAGGACGTGAAATAGGTTTTGTTACAAAAGGAAAAGCGCTTTTGACTTACGGCAATCAGGAATATGTTCTAGAAGAAGGCGACAGCGTTTCATTTTCTGCAGGTGCAGCACACATTGTTCAGAATATCGGTGACGTTGATATGGAAGCAATTTGGATTGTCACTCCTGCACAAAGATTTGTAAATCATTAATTTGGAATCAAATGAAACACCTTAATTACTTTTTACACTTTTTCAAAACTTCATATCGCAGATATTTGTATTTATTTCTCATTGTAATTTTTTTTTCCGGTTGTAAAACAACATCAATTTTACTCAAAGAAAAATACACAGACCCTCAGGTTCTTTCTGTTCAGGATTTAACACCTGAAGAATTTCAGTGGACTCCAGTCACCATTTCAGAATCAAACAAAACCGACAATCAATTACTATCCTTCACTCAATATGAAGTCAAAGCAACAAACGCAAAATGGGCATGCGTTCGAATCGATCTGGAAGCACCTTGGCAAATCATTGCAGAACCAATTCCTCAAAACTTAAGCAAACGTTTTTTTCTATCAGATTTTGCAAAAAAATATAAAACAGATGTTGCTGTAAACACAGTTCCATTTACAAGCAAAAATCACAAATATCTTCCAGTCAGTGTTGTAAAAATTGACGGAAACACAATTTGTCCTTTGAATGAATCTTACAGCGCATTAGCTTTCAAAAAAATTCAAAAAAGTGACTTAGATTCTTCACAAACTGATGAAAATGCAAATCAACCATACGTCTGGCGTGCAAAAATTATCCAACATCAAAACGAAGAAGATTTACAGAATTATGATTATGCATTCGGCGGATTTTTCATGATTCTCGATGAACCGACAATCTATCAATTCCAAAAGTACAAACGTTCACGCACAGCCGCAGGATTAAGCTCGGACGGACGATATTTATATTTAATGTCAACATGCGGCATAAACTGCCCTACAGGACGAAATGGTCTGAACTTTGAAGAATGTGCATTAATCTTACAAAAAATGGGATGCAAAACAGCAATGCAATTTGATGGCGGACATTCTTCAGGATTAACACTTAAAAACAAAAATCTCATAAAACCTTCATTACAAAGAAAAGTTCCAGCAGCATTTGGACTAAAGCTGCCTTAATTAAGCAAGTATCCGCCAATAAAAATTTAAAAAAAATATCTTGACATAAATTGAAAATTTCTTTATATTTGTTTCTATAAATAGAAACTGTTTCTATGCTTAGAAACATAAATTATTTTCAAAGAGTTTAATAGTTTTTCTGGAGGATTTTATGAAAAAAACACTTTCTTTCTTATTAACTTTGTCTGTTTTATTTACTTTATCTGCTGCACCAAAACAAAAAAAGCAGAAAAATAAAACTGTAAAAATCGGAATTGCAAAAATTGTTCAGCATCCCGCACTTGATTCTGTAGAACAGGGAATTATTGATGCAATTGAAGCTGCTGGAATCAAAGCAAAATTCGACCTGCAGAATGCAAACGGCGACATCAATACTGCAAATCAGATTGCAACACAATTCAAAGATACAAAAGTTGATGTTGCAGTTGGAATTGCAACACCAATCGCAATCGCACTTGCAAACACACTTAAAAATACACCTGTTGTTTTTGGAACAGTTACAGATCCTCTTGGAGCAGGACTTGTTACAACTCTCGAACACGGCGAAAAAAACGTTACAGGAATGTCAGATGAACTTCCATCAAAAGAACACATCAAAATTTTCAAAGAAATTGCTGGAATCAAAACTTTAGGATACATTTACACTTCAAACGAAGACAATTCAGTTTCATCATTAGAATTGATAAAAGCAGGATGTAAAGAAGCAGGATTGGAACTTGTTGTTCAATCAATCACAAATTCTTCTGAAGTAAAACAGGCAGCCGAAGCAATTGTTGATCGCTGTGACGGAATTTACCTTACAACTGACAACACTGTTTTCTCAGCTTTACCAAGTCTTGTTTCAGTTTTCAACAAAGCCAAAAAACCAATTTTCTCAGGTGATGTTACTGGTGCAATGGATGGCGGATGTTTTATGGCTTCAGGATTCAACTACTACAAAGCAGGATACGCAACTGGCGAAATGGTTGTTGAAATTTTGAACGGCAAAAAACCAAGCGAAATTCCGGTAAAATTCATGACAAAACCAAGCGACTCTAACCTTCTTTTTGATTTAGATGCTGCAAAAGCATGCGGAATTACAATTCCAGAAGATTATCTGAAACAGGCAACATACATTATCGAAAACGGAAAACTTTCAAAAAAAGAATAAAATTACATTCTAAAGTTTATTAATTTATTATTTCGGGTGGATTTTAATTAATCAACAATCGTCATCAATAAAATAATCCACCCTTTCTTAAATTATAAATAGTCATTTCAATCAATTTTCAACGAAAATACAATATTTTAATAATAACATTTTTGTAAAAAATTAAAAAAATAACCCGATAATTATCATATAAGTAAAATATCGGATATAAAATTTCAATATTCTTGTATTTTTTTTATCATTGACAAACTTTTTATCAAAATCTATACTATAATGATTGTTTTTTTTCTACGTTCATTACTTTTAGAGATTATATAAAAATAACAATCGCAAGGAGAAAGCATTGTTACAGTTACAGATGCTCAGTTTCAAAAAAGGAACTTACTTACTCGTTGAAGGCAAACCTGATAATTACTTTTTCTTTATCATTCAACAGGGAAACATTCAATATTCAAAAATCACTGAAAACGGAAATTCTACTTTAAAATATGGTCCAGGAGATTTTCTTGGCGTAGTTCCATGCATGGCCGGTAAACCACAAATGGCAAGTGCAATCGCTCTCACAGATGTAATAGTAATTTCTGTCCGACGAGAACAATATCCAGAATTAATTGCAAACAATACACCTGTAGCTCTTAAAATTATCAAAAACTTCTCCAACCGCATGCGCATGATGAATGAACTTCTTTCCAAAGCAGCATTAAATTCAGTTGCAAAAGAAAATTATGAACAAATATTCAATGTCGCATATTTCTACGAGAAAAAAGGAAAAAAAGACATTTCAGCTTTTGCATATTATCAGTTTTTAAAAACCAGACCGACAGGAAAAGCTGCAGAATATGCAAAAAGAAAATTTGTTTCATTAAAACCGACAACAAAAGCAGTTTACTTTGAACCAACCGCTGAATTAACAAGAAAATATCCTCAAGATACAATGATTTTTTCAGAATCGCAAAATGGTGCAGAAATGTTCATCATTCAAAGTGGAGAAATCGAGATTTCCAAAGTTGTGCAAGGAAATGAAGTTACTCTTGCCGTTCTTAAAAAAGGTGACATGTTTGGAGAAATGGCATTACTCGAAAATAAACCTCGTTCTGCAAGTGCCATCGCAAGAACAGACTGCGTTTTGATGGTTGTAAACCGCTCAAACTTCAATCAAATGGTTTCAACACAGCCACAGCTTATTTTTAAGCTCACAATGACTTTTGCTGAACGAATCTGGTCAATGTATCGCCAGCTTGAAAATGCAAATCTATCTGATCCAGTTGCAAAAATGGTAGATATGCTTTCTCTCCAACTTGAAAAACAGAAAGTTGATTTGAATTCACGTTCATTTCAGACAGATTTTACACCAAAAGACCTTGTTAATATGTGTGCACTCACAGAAAGTACTGCGCCAAAAGCAATCTACGATTTTCAGCAATATCAAAATATCAGAATTTTTGATGGTAAAATTCTTATAAAAGATGTTCAGGAATTGTTTAAACAAGCAGCTTTTTATCGCAAACAGAACATTCAAAAATAATTTTTTCAGCTAAGACTGCGATTTAATTATAAATCCGCAGTTCTTTACTCTTTTAAATGACTTTTTTTACTTTACAAAAATATTTCTCTAGTATTTCTATTTTTTCACCGATAATAAAGTATGTTTAGGTCAAAAACTTTTTTCATTTCATTTCTTTTGATTTTTTCAATATATTTTTTCACTTTTTCTGAAGATTATCCAAAAGGATACAAAAACATCCAACTTGGCATGACTTTTGAAGACACAAAAATTGCTTTACTTAAAGATTCTGATTTTGGTTACCATGGCGAACGAGATGTTTCACTAATTCCAGGAACAAAAAAAACTTTAATCGAAACAGATGCAAATTACGGTCACGGTTCCAATTTTCTAGAACGATGCTGGTTTCAATTCACAAATGATTATCTTTACATCATCACAATAAATGTAAATCAAGAAAAAATGGATTATTATACAATTTTCACAACACTTTGTAACAAATATGGAAATCCAACTGACTTCAATCCTCAAAAAGCAACATGGAAATCTGATGAAGTAACTTTTACCTTAGAAAAACCATTAACTTTAAAATATATTGATAATGATGTTTTTGACTCTACTCAAAACTATTCAAATATTCAATCTTCTCCTGTAGAAATTACACAACAAATGTTTTTGGATGAATTATGATAAACAAACGATTTTTTAAACCATTTTTACTATTTATTTTCGTAACAAGTTTTGCTTCATGCTCGCAAAAAAAACTCCCTGTCAAACAATTAACTATAACAACAAAAGAGGGACAGATCTTCACAGTTGAAGCAGAATTGGCAAGTACCCAGGAAGAAAGAAATTTTGGCTTTATGGAAAGAAAGAAGATTCCAGACGGAACAGGTATGCTTTTTATTTTTGAATATGACCAAAAACTTTCATTCTGGATGAAAAACACACCTCATCCACTTTCAATTGCATACATAGATTCAAACGGAATAATTCGCGAAATATATGACATGACTCCATTCAGTCTATCTTCAATAGAAAGCACGGTTTCAGTTCGATATGCACTTGAAGTACCGCAAGGATGGTTTCAGAAAAACAATATCACACCAGGCGATAAAATCACTCTGCCATAATCCTATTCTTTTTCGAGTTTCAAAAGTTCGTTTGCTGCAATTTTATCTTTAGGATCAAATTCAAGAACAGCAGTAAAATAATTTCTAGCCTGCTGTTTATCTCCCTGAGCCAAAGCAAGAAATCCCAGATTTGAAATTATTTTTGTATTTTCACTATCCATTTCAAACGCTTTTAATAGGCACTTTTTTGCTTCATTAAAATTCTTTTCCTGAATATAACAAAGTGAAAGTTCATTATAAGTATCAGGATTTTCATTTCCACCACATTTCAAAGCTTCTTCAAAAGCAAGTTTTGCATCAGAAAATCGTTCAAGACGACGCAATCCCCAGCCAAGCATAAACCATGCATTCCAAACTTTCGAATTATTTACCAAAAACTTTCTGATTTCTTCAATTCCTTTTTCTTCTTCACCTTTGGAAATTAAATCATATGCTCTAGTAAAAGCTTCATCATCAATATTTTGATTTGTGATATTGTTTACAATTTCCTGCGCACGTTCTTTTTTATAAACACCGTTTTCACCCAAATCTTCATCGCTTAAATCACAAGTTAAAGCTATATATGTTTCAAATGCATCTTTTGCATCTCGGTATTTATGTTGTTTCATAAAATAAAAACCTGCATTAAAAAAAGCATCTGCCAAAGGAGGATCAGCTTCCATTGCTTCAGTATAATATCCAAACGCATCAGCATCATAAGCATCAGCTTCATCAATCATACCTGAATTTCTATACGAATCTGCTCGCTGATCTAAAAACAAAGCCATATTCAAAGTGATTGCTACATCTTCAGGATCAAGCCCTTTTAAAGCCAAAAAGATTTCTTCTGCAAGATCAAAATCTTCGTTTTTTGTTTTTAAAATAGCAGCTTCACATAATTCTTTTTTGATATTTGGCTTTACTTTTAAAATTATCGAACGGTAATATTCCAAATTCTCATTTTTTTTGTCATAAGCTAAAACTGTGAGAATTCCAGCTAAAATCTGCTCGGTCGTGATTTCACTTGGATTAAAATCTCCTGGTGCCTCATTAACTTTTTTTTGTACAGGAAGCTTTATCGAAGTATCAATTTTAAAAGCATTTTCTGACTGAATAAAATTTTCTGGAATTGTAATATAATAAATTGATTCTAAAGGATTTTGTGAGTTCATTTTTCCTCTGCATCTGATTCTTTTTTATCAGATTTTTTTTCTTGAACTTTTTCAGAAACTTCTTCAATTTTTTTATTAACCATTTCTGATACTTTATCTACTTTTTCGGAAACTTTCTCTGCAACTTTTTCAGCAGCTTCGACTGTTTTCTGAACAATTCCATCGCCTTTTTTTATTCTACTAAAAATGTTATTTTTAGAATCACTTTCAGCAAGTTTATTTTCATTTTGTTTTTGAATTCGTTTTTTACTTGAAGAAGTCAGATAACTGTTAATATGAAATTTGTAGTTCATCGGAACAAGTTCTTGAACATAGACTACTTCAACAACTGAAATATCTTTTCTTCCTGGCATAAACTCAGCACTTTCAATAATACCTTTTAATGCAACCTGTTCATTAGTATCTGAAAACAACAGTCGTAATTCCACTTCTTTTTTTTCAAGGAATTTAGGAATTCCCACAAGTAATAAAGTTACACCTCCAAATGAAATATCTTTTAATATACACTTTCTTGGTACATTTTGAATGTATATAAAAGTTTCTTCTTTTGGAATCGATAATAGTCTAATATTTTCTTTATTGATTGGAATTTTTTGTTTATTTTGAAACTTAAAATTCTCATTAATTTCTATAAATTCACCTAGTTTTAAAATTAAATCATCAGGAGGCCGTTGATTAAAAGCAAGCGTAATTAAAGCTAAATCATTTTTATCTTGATATTTTTCTATATTAATTACATTACACGTTACAAAAAATTGAAATTTTTCATTCTGCTCAAAAAAACCATAACGTAAACTTACATTTACATCTTTTTTTGTTCGTAAAATATCAAAAATTCCACATGAAGTTCCTACAATAATTTTAGCCTGCTGTAACGAAGATGAATTAATAATACAAGGCCAATGACCGCCATTGCATTTTAAATATATTTCACGAGGATCTAATTTTAAGTATTTTATATTTGCCTTCGAAAATATTACTTCTTTATCTCTATAATAATCGTAATATTGTGAAGTTTTTAAACTTGTAGCTACACTCATTAAATTTAATTTTAACCTATAAAATGAAATCTAGCAATAATAAATAAACAAATTTGTAATATATTTTAAAATAATTTGGGACTGCCTGTAATTTTGATTCTTTATCAAAATCAAGAACAGTCCCTTACGTTTGATACTATTTTAATGCTTTTTATTCAGCAGCAGCTTCAGTTGTTGTTTCAGTTACAGGTGCAGCTTTTCTAGCTTTATTTTTTAAATTTGCATTACAATATTTACAAACATTTACAGTCTGACCATTAATTTCCTTTTCCCAAAGAACTTTAATATTTGTTTTTCCACAAATTGCACAAGTTCCTCTTCCATGAGCAGGTAATGATCTAATACCAGATCCACGATGGTTTTTTGACATATCGTTCTCCTTATCCGCTTAGTTAGCTGATTCTTCAGCAGCAGCTTTTTTAGCTTTTGTTGATTTCTTAGCTTTTGGTTCACTTGAATCTGCTTTTTTTGAAGATTTTTCTTCTTTTGTTTCATTATCAAGTTTATAATCAACCAATTCAAGAATTACAACATCAGCAGCATCACCCTGACGATATCCTAACTTAAGAACGCGTGTATATCCACCATTTCTATCTTTCATACGTGGACTAATTTCAGTAAAAAGTTTATTTAAGATTTTTTCATCAGCAATAAACTTTGCTACTTCACGTCTATTGTGAACAGTATCTTCTTTTGCTCTAGTAATAAGTTTTTCAGCTGATTTTCTTACTTCAAGAGCTTTTGATTTCGTTGTAGTAATTCGCTCATATCTAAAAAGCGATGTTACCATATTGCGTGACATAGCACGACGATGTGCTGTTGTACGTGAAAGCGGATTAAAACCATTTTTATGATTCATCTTTCTCTTCCTTCTGCTTTGTTAAGTTGGCAGCATTCTTTAGATGACTATAATCTGTCATTCCAAGAGTAAGATTCCATTCCTGGAGTTTCTCTTTAATTTCCTGGAGACTCTTTTTTCCAAAGTTTCTTGTCTTTGTAATGTCATCTTCAGTCTTTTTTGTTAATTCGCCGAGTGTACGAATATTTGCATTCTTTAAACAATTTGATGAACGAACAGAAAGTTCTAGTTCTTCAACTGGTGTATTCAACCAATTTATAATACTTTCATCGCCTTCATCACTATCATCTGTTCCAATTTCATCCTTATCATTAAAGTTGATAAATACTGCAAAATGTTCTTTTGCAATCTTAGCAGCTTCAGATAAAGCATTGTCTGGAGTTATTGTTCCATCAGTCCAAACTTCAAGAACTAACTTATCATAGTCATTTCTTTGTCCAACACGGCATGGTTCAATAGAATATTTTACTTTTGGAACAGGAGTGAAAATGGCATCCATAGGAATTGTTCCTACAACTTCTATGTAATGTTCATTAGTTTCCGCTGGTACATATCCTCTACCAAGATCTACTTGAATTTCAATATCAAGATGAGCACCTTCCATCATTGTGAAAACTACTTTATCTTTAGTCATTACTTCAAGTTGACCTTCTTTTGCAAAATCATCACTCTTAACTACACCCGGACCTTTGAATTCAAACTGAATAGTATTCTGTTCTTCATCATCAGGCAATCGTACTCTCATCATTTTCAGAGTATTAATGATTTCCAATGTATCTTCAGCAACATTTGGAATTGCTTCAAATTCACTTGAAATAACATGAGAAATTCCATTCTCGTCATAAGATGTAATACGAATAGATGTAATTGCATACCCTTGAATAGATGACAACAATACTCTTCTCAAAGTATTTCCAACTGTTGTACCAAACCCAGTTTCAAAGGGATATGCCGTAAATTTTCCGTAGTTCGGATTTGTACTAACGTGTTCAAATGAAATGCCTTTAGGTCTTTTAAAACCTTTAAGCAAGTTTTTACGAGCCATCTGAACTCCTTTCTACTATTTAGAGTAATATTCAACGATAAGGTTTTCTTGAACTGCATAATCAATATCAGATTTTGTAGCCAAGCTTACAACCTTTCCAGTAAAATTATCTTTGTCTGCTTCAAGCCATCCTGGAACAACTACATCATTGTTTGCAACGATAAGTTTTTTAATTCCTGAATTTTCTTTAACAGTGATAACGTCTCCAACTTTAACAAGATAAGAAGGAATAGAAACCTTTCCGCCATTCACGAGAATGTGCCCATGGTTTACCATCTGTCTTGCTTGTTTACGAGTTTTAGCAAATCCTAAACGATATACAACATTATCAAGTCTTGATTCCAGAATCTGAAGAAGCATTTCTCCAGTGATTCCATCTTTTTTTGTAGCCATAATATAGTATTTATGGAACTGTTTTTCCATTACACCATAAATAAAGCGTACTTTCTGTTTTTCAGCAAGATGAACACCGTATTCAGACTTCTTTTTTCTTACATCTTTCTGATGTCTTTTTGTTTCCTTTGTATATCCCATTACAACTGGATTAATACCCAAAGACTTACATCGTTTTAAAAGTGGTTGTGTACTTTTTCCCATAATAGATCTCCTCTACAATAATTACATACGTCGTGTTTTACGTGGACGACAGCCATTATGAGGAATTGGAGTTACATCAGAAATAGATTTAACTTTTAATCCCATAGCACCAATAGAACGGATTGCATTTTCACGACCCATTCCAGGTCCTTTTACATATACATGAACTTCACGTAATCCATAACTTGCAGCTTTCTGCAAAGCAGTTTCTGCTACAGACTGAGCGGCAAATGGAGTTGATTTTTTTGCTCCACGGAAACCAAGTCCACCAGAAGATGCCCATGACAAAGCATTTCCTTTCATATCTGTTACAGTTACGATAGTATTGTTGAACGTAGCCTGAATATAAATATTTCCTTCGTATACGCTCTTTTTTTCCTTTCGTTTCTTAACGGTAGCCATTATTTATCCTCCGCCTTATGCTTTCTTCTTATTAGCAACAGTCTTCTTTTTACCCTTACGAGTACGTGCATTTGTACGAGTTCTCTGACCGCGTACAGGAAGACCTCTCTTATGACGAAGACCACGATAGCAACCAATATCCATCAAACGCTTCAAGTTCAGACCGATTTCAGAACGTAAACGTCCTTCAGTCTTGTAATTTGCGTCGATGATTTCACGAATTTTTGCCAATTCATCCTGTGTAAGATCGTTTGCCATTTTCATTGGATCAATCTTAGCTTCTTCACAGATTTTTGCTGCTGATGAACGACCGATACCATAAATATAAGTTAATGCGGTACCTACATGTTTGTTTGGGATATCTACACCCGCAATTCGAGCCATCTGTTTCTCCTTAAGCCTTAGCCCTGTCTCTGTTTATGTTTTGGGTTTGTACAAATGATACGGATAATACCATTTCTTTTAATAACCTTACATTTATCACAGATAGGTTTTACACTGGTTCGTACTTTCATAAAAAGCCCCCATGAGAATATTCACTGAACTCTAGCACCTCGCAATGAGAGCAGTTCAGTGGCTAATATAATAGCATATATTCCCATATCTTTTCTACTACTAATTCACAAAATTTTATAAATTTCGTGATCTAATTTTGCCCTTTTTGGTTAAACCTTCATGATGATGCATTTTCAAAAGAGCTTCAACCTGACTCATTGTATCAAGTGCTACTCCAACCATAATGATTAAAGATGTACCACCCATCAACTGACTTATTGACTGTGGAAAACCGAACAATGCTTGAATAATTGTTGGAATTACAGCAATAAATGCTAAAAACAATGAACCTGGTAATATAAGTCTATTTAATATTTTTGTCAGATACTCTTCTGTTTTATCTGAACGAACACCCGGAATGGAGCCGCCGTTTTCACGAATGTTCTTAGCAATTTCTGTAGGGTTCAGTGTTACCTGAGTGTAGAAGTATGCAAAGAAGATAATAAGAATAACTAACAATATATTGTACCAAACACCATTTGGAGTCAAAAATCTAGAAAGTGAAGTTATCCATTTTGCAGAATTTTGACCTTGTGCAAATGAAGATGCAATTGTTAAAGGTAATGTTAAAATTGAAGATGCAAAAATCAAAGGAATAACATTTGAAGGATTAACTTTAAATGGTATATAAGTGCTTTGACCTCCATACATTTTTCTTCCAACTACACGTTTTGCATAGTGTACTGGAATTTTTCTCTGACCAGCTTCTTCAAAGATTACTAATGCAATTATAGCAATAAACATTATTACAACGAGAATTACAAATACCAGCTGAATTTCACCAGATGCTACTTTCTGAGCAAGCTCTACAATAGCATTTGGCAAGCGAGCAACGATACCTGCAAAAATCATCATTGAAATACCATTACCAATTCCACGAGCTGTAATCTGATCACCTAACCAAACAGTAACCATAGAACCAGTTGTAACAGTCAGCATAAATAGAATTCTAAAAAGAACTTTATTCTGCAATACGATACAACCTGGAATACTGTTGGCATAAACTGACATACCCCAAGCCTGAATCAAACAAACAACAATTGTTCCAACACGTGTGTATTGTGCAATTTTTCTCTGTCCGCCATCTTCTTGGGATATACGTTTTAATGATGGAAAAATAATCACAGCAAGCTGCATAATAATCTGCATAGAAATATAAGGCATTACACCAAGCATTAAGATAGAAAAGTTAGAGAAAGCACCTCCAACAAAGAAATCCATATAACTTGCGAATGCATTTTTATTCTGAGCAGCTAAATCGTCAAAGTATTTAAGAAGTACATTTGCATCAATTCCTGGAACGGTAAGTACACTTCCTAAGCGGAATACTGCCAAAATCAAGAATGTAAAAAACAAACGTTCTCTTATTTCTTTAACTTTAAACATATTTACAATTGGGTTGCTTGCCATGTTCTACTCCGCTTTTTTATTCAGCTTTAGATTCAGCTGTTTTTACTGAACCACCAGCTTTTTCAATTTTTTCTTTTGCTGAAGCAGAAACTTTATCAACTTCTACTGTCAATTTCTTTGTAATCTCACCATTACCAAGAACTTTAACCATAGAATTTGATTTAGATGAAATGAATCCTTTTTCAATCAAAGAATCTTTATTTACAGTTTCACCATCGTTAAATTTAGTTTCTAACAATTCAACATTGATACAAACATATTCTTTTTTAAAAGGATAATTTGAAAATCCTTTTCTAGCAATACGTCTGTAAAGAGGCATCTGTCCACCTTCAAAACCTACATAAGTTTTTCCACCTGAACGAGACTGTTGACCTTTATTACCTTTACCAGCTGTTGTTCCGAGTCCTGAAGAAGAACCACGACCAACACGCTTTGGTTTTTTATTAGCACCCTGAGGAGCACTAAGAATTGGATTATATTCTGCCATTTTAGATCTCCTCAACTTTAACTAAATGTGAAACAGAAGCAACCATTCCGCGAATACATGCATCATCTGGAAGAACGTTTGATGAACTAATCTTCTTCAATCCAAGACTGCGAACAGTTGCAACCTTATCTGGCTTCTGTCCAATTGTACTTCTAATTAATGTAACTTTTAACTGTTTTGTCTTAGCCATACATTAACCCCACAACTCATCAAGAGTTTTACCTCTGTTTGCTGCAACTTTCTTTGCGTCCATCAATTTAGAAATAGCATCAAATGTTGCACGAACAACATTAACTGCTGAGTTTGAACCCAAAGATTTAGACTGAACGTCTGTTGCACCAGCAGATTCCATAATAGCACGTACTGTACCACCGGCGATAATTCCAGTACCGGAACAAGCTGGTTTCAACAATACTTCTGAACTCTTATATTTTCCAATGATTTCATGTGGAATAGTACCATTTTTCATAGGCACAAAAATAAGATTTCTTTTTGCTTTATCAATACTCTTTTTAATAGCTTCAGATACGTCATTAGCTTTACCAAGACCATATCCAACACGACCTTTACCATCACCTACAACTGTAAGAGCAGAGAACGACATACGGCGTCCACCTTTTACAGTTTTACAAGTTCTGTTAAGAGTTACGAGTTTTTCTACAAACTCTTTCTCTTTTGGTTCTTTATCAAAGTTCTTCTGATGTTCCATAATAACTCCTAGAATTCTATACCAGCTTTACGGGCACCATCAGCGAAAGCTTTAACAACACCATGGTACAAGTAACCATTTCTATCAAATACAACCTTATTGATATTTTTATCTTTAAGGCGTGCACCCAAAGCTTCACCAAGTTTTGCAGCACCTTCAACAGTAGGTTTTATAGCAGCAAATTCCTTTTCCAAAGTTGAGATAGAAGCTAAAGTTTTTCCTTCATTATCATCAATAACCTGAACTGAAAGATTCTTGTTACTTCTTGTAATTGTCATTCTTGGTCTCTCTGCAGTTCCAAAAATAGACTTACGAATATGAATCTTTCTGTGCAAGCGTTTTCTGTTTTTATCGTTCATTTTCTTAAACATATAGCTTCACCTTATTTAACACCAGTTTTACCGACTTTACGTCTGATAACTTCGTTGTCATAACGAATACCTTTTCCTTTATAAGGTTCAGGTTTTCGTAACTTACGGATTTGTGAACTGAATTCACCAACCAACTGTTTGTTAATTCCAGAAATAGAAAGTTTTCCGTCTGGAGTTGCAACAACAGTTAAACCGTCAGGAATAATAGCAATATAATCACTTGAATAACCAAGGTTCATTACCAATTCCTTTCCTTTTACTTCAGCACGATAACCAACACCAGTGATAATCAAAGTTTTTGTAAAACCTTCTGTAACACCTTTTACCATGTTAGCAATCAAGCTTCTGTAAAGTCCATGATAAGCATTTGTCTGCTTTTCATTATTTTTAGTTGTAAGAATAATTTCAGTTCCTTCAACTTTAATATCAATTGCTTCGTTATAATCCTGTTTAAGTTCACCTTTAGGACCTTTAACAGTGATTACGCCATCTGCAACATTGATTGTAACACCTGCTGGAAGAGCAACAGGAAGTTTACCTACTTTAGACATACTTTCTGCCCCCTTTTTACCAGATTGTACAAACTAATTCACCACCAACCATTTTTTCAGCTGCTTTCTTACCAGTTGTAACACCAGAAGAAGTTGAAACAATGATTGTACCGTATCCGTTATAAACACGTGGCAAATCTTTGTAGCCAGAATAAACACGACGACCTGGTGTTGAAATCTTTTTAACACCATGGATTACTGGATTATTCTCTTCATCATATTTCAAGAAAATACGGATTGTGTTTTTTCCATCTTCCTGAACTTTCTTAAAGTTTTTGATGTAACCTTCAGTCTTCATAATTTTAATGATTTCTAACTTCAATTTTGAAGCAGGTACATCTACTTTTTCATGGCGGGCCATAGCCGCATTACGAACCTTTGTGAGCATATCTGCTACTGGATCTGATGCACTCATTTCTATCTCCTACCAACTTGATTTTGTAACGCCAGGAAGCTGGCCTTCACTTGCCAATTTACGGAAGCAAAGACGACACATCTTAAACTTTCGCAAATATCCGCGTGGTCGTCCGCAAATCTGACAACGATTGTATTCTCTAGTTGCATACTTTTGTTTGCGGGCTGCTTTAATAATCATTGATTTCTTAGCCATACTTCACCTACTTACGGAATGGCATATTGAACTTAGTAAGAAGTGCTTTTGCTTCAGCATCTGTATCAGCACTTGTTACAAAAGTAATATTCATACCAGCGATTTTTGTTACTTTATCAAAGTCGATTTCTGGGAATATTAACTGTTCAGTAATACCAACAGAGAAATTTCCATGTCCATCAAAACCTGTGGCTTTAATTCCACGGAAATCCTTAATACGTGGGAATGCAACGTTAATAAGACGATCAAGGAATTCATACATGATGTCTCCGCGCAATGTTACCATTGCACCCACTTCATTACCCTCACGCAATTTGAAGTTAGCAATACTCTTTTTAGCTTTAGTTTTAACAGCCTTCTGACCAGTAATCTGAGTCAAGTCTGCAACTGCGGCATCAAGGAGTTTCTTATTTGTGAGAGCTTCACCAACACCCATACTTACAACAATCTTTTTAATTGCAGGAATCTGCATTGGAGTTGTGTAGTTGAACTCTTTAACAAGAGCTGGGGCGATTTCGTCTTTATAGACTTTCTTAAGCCGAGGTACGTAATTTGCCATTACAGAACATCTCCACATTTGCGGCAAACGCGAATTTTCTTGTCGCCGTCGATTTTATAACCGATTTTTGTAGGACCGCATTTTTTACATACGATTGCTACATTTGAAATATTAAGAGGAGCTTCAATCTCAGCGATACCGCCTTGATCCTGCTGACTCTTCTTTTTCATTGCTTTTTTAACAATGTTTACACCAGATACAATAACTGCTTCTTTTTTTAGGAGAACACTAACTACAGTTCCGCGTTTTCCTTTATCTTTTCCTGCAATTACTTCAACTGTATCGTTCTTGCGGATTTTTGATTTTTTTAACATTTCATTACTCCTTAAAGAACTTCCGGAGCCAAAGATATGATTTTCATGAAATCCATATCACGAAGCTCACGAGCTACAGGTCCAAAAATACGTTTACCTTTAGGATTTTTACTATCATCTACGATAACGCATGCATTATCATCAAAACGAATGTAAGTTCCATCTGGACGTCTGTATTCTTTAGCCTGACGTACGATTACAGCCTTTTCGATTGTACCCTTTTTAATTGTTGATGTAGGAATAGCATCTTTGATTGCTACAACTACGATATCACCAATACCAGCATATCTGCGATGTGAACCACCGATAACTTTAATACACTGAGCAATTTTAGCTCCAGAGTTATCAGCAACAGTCATACAAGATTGCATCTGAATCATAATTTCAACTCCTTCGCTTATTTAGCACGCTCAACGATTTCAGCAAGACGCCAACATTTATTTTTGCTTAAAGGTCTGCATTCAACGATACGCACTGTATCACCTACATGTGCATCATTATTTTCATCATGAGCCATGTACTTCTTTGTTCTAGTAACATATTTCTTGTAAAGACGATCCATTTTCTTTGTTGCAATTGTTACAACAATTGTTTTGTCCATTTTATCGCTTGTTACAAGACCAACAAATGAACGTTTTGAAGGCTTTACAGTCTGAACAGCATTCTCTTCCACAGTTCAGCTCCTATTTGTTTTCGCCAGCGATTTCTTTCTGGCGAATAAACGTATTCAAACGTGCAATTTCACGACGAAGTGTACGTTTCTGCATTGGGTTATCTACATGAGATACTACCATCTTAAAACGGAGATCCATGTATTCCTTTTTAAGCTCGTCACGTTTAGCTACGAGTTCTTTATAAGACAGTTCTTTGTCATTCTTTTTCTTTGAATCAGCCATCTTATTTCCTCCTAGTCGCGTGTTGGCTTATAAACGATTTTTGTAAGAACTGGAAGTTTGTCACCTGCAAGCTCAAGAGCTCTGTGAGCAACTTTTAAATCAACTCCACCAATTTCAAACAAAATCATACCAGGTTTGATAACAGCTGCCCAATGATCTGGAGCACCTTTACCCTTACCCATTCGAACTTCAGCTGGTTTTTTAGTAATTGGTTTGTCAGGGAAGATACGAATCCATACATTTCCCTTTCTCTCAAGCTTACGGTTGATAGCAACACGGGCAGCTTCAATTACTCTTGCATCCAACCAAGTTGGTTCCATTGCTACAAGAGCGATGTCACCAAAATCAATATTATTATCACGAGTTGCGAAACCTTTTTCGCGACCACGCTGCACCTTACGGTGAATTACTCTTTTTGGACTTAATGGCATATACTAACTCCTTGCCTTTTTAGCAGGTTCAGCACCATCTGCCTTTTCAGCACTCTGACGAGCTGGACGTCTTGGCTTTTTAACGAGCTGACCAGCATCTTCATTGTGATCGATACCATAGTTCATACCGTTGTAAACCCATACTTTAATACCGATTTTACCGTATGTAGTAAGAGCTGCGTATGTTCCATAGTCAATATCAGCACGAAGTGTATGTAATGGAACACGTCCTTCTTTATGTTCTTCTGTACGAGACATATCTGCACCGCCAAGACGACCACTAAGACGAACTTTTACACCCTGAGCTCCAGCGCGCATTGCATTACTTACAGCCTGTTTCATAGCCTTGCGGAATGAACCACGACCTACAAGTTGACGACCGATATTCTGTGCAATCAAAGTAGCATTCAAATCACCACGTTTGATTTCCTTAATCTTAATCTGAACCTTTTTAGTAAGTTGCTTCTGGATATCTCCACTAATTTTTTCGATTGTAGCACCTTTAGCACCAATAATAACACCAGGTTTTGCTGTGTGAATTACAATTGTTACGCGCTGTGGATGACGAACAATTTCAATTTCTGCTATATCTGCATTTTTACATTCTGGAAGTTCAGAAACCATTTTACGAATCTTAATATCTTCAAGAACTAAATCTGCATATTCACGTGGATCTGCATACCAGCGTGACTGCCATGTTTTGTTTACACCTAAACGTAAACCAATAGGATTAACTTTCTGACCCACTTTATTCCCCCGCCTTCTCGTCAACGATGACGGTAATATGACACATACGTTTTAAAAGCTGATCAGCACGACCACGTGCACGGAACCAAACTCTCTTGAGTCTAGGACCTTCATCAACTCTAATTTCTTTTACGTAAAGCATATCTTCATCCAACTTACTATTCTGGTTAAGTGCATTTGCTGCAGCAGATTTCAAAGTAGCACTGATTAATGTTGCACCTTTCTGTGGCATATTTGCCAAGATAGCCATAGCTTCAGTATAGGATTTCTGATTAATTACATGAGCAACAGGACGAACCTTTGTTGGTGATGCAATCAGGAATTTCGAAGTGGCTACATAACCTTTTTTCTCAGCCATAATACCCACCTATTATTTGCCTTTTCCGGCAGTTTTATCTGTTCCACCATGTCCCTTGTAAGTACGAGTTGGAGCAAATTCTCCAAGTTTGTGACCAACAAGGTTTTCTGTAATATATACAGGAATCCATGATTTTCCATTATACACAGAAATAGTATTACCTACCATTTCTGGAATTATTGTAGAGCAGCGAGAATATGTTTTAATCATTTTCTTGTCTGCTTCTTTATTCATCAACTGAACCTTTTTGTAAAGTGATTTTTCTACGAAAGGTCCTTTCTTAACAGATCTTGACACGATTATCTCCTCGCCAACTACTTCTTACGACGGCTAACAATAAAGTTGCTAGATGTCTTTCTTTTGTTGCGTGTCTGGTAACCTTTACAAGGCTGTCCCCAAGGAGTAACAGGATTACGTCCTTTACCAGCACCTTCACCACCACCAAGTGGGTGATCAACAGGGTTCATAGCCATACCACGAACTGTAGGACGAATACCCATCCAACGTTTATGACCTGCTTTACCAAGTTTTACGTTCATGTGTTCTTCATTTCCTACAACACCGATTGTTGCATAGCATTTTCCGTTAATCTTTCTCATTTCACTTGAAGGCAAGCGAACGATAACATAATCACCTTCGCGACCTGCAATCATTGCACTAGCACCAGCAGAACGAACAAGCTGTCCACCCTGACCAAGTGTCAATTCAATGTTGTGAATAGTAAAACCAACTGGAATTGCATTCAGAGGAAGTGCATTTCCAACTGTCGGAGTTGCATTATCACCAGACATAATTTTCTGACCAACCTGCAATCCTTTTGGAGCGATGATATAACGTTTATCACCGTCTGCATAATAAATCAAAGCGATATTTGCACTTCTGTTTGGATCGTATTCAATTGTTTTTACTGTTCCAGGAATTCCGTGCTTATCACGCTTAAAATCTATATCACGATAACGTCTCTTGTGACCGCCACCCTGATGACGTACAGAAATACGACCACCAGCTCCGCGTCCTGCATGAGACTTACGACCTGACACCAAAGTTTTCTCGGGTCTATCAGTTGTCAGTTCGTCACGACGCAAGTCTACACGTCCACGTGTACCTGCTGTCATTGGCTTAAATACTTTAAGAGCCATTTTATATCCCCTTAATTTCTACCAGACTTACACACCTTCAAAAGCACCAATTGTTTCGCCTTCAGCGATACGTACAATAGCTTTTTTGTAAGATGCTGTACGACCTGGTTTACCACGAAGTCGTTTCATTTTACCAAGCACATTCATTGTTGTGCAGTCAACTACTTTTACTTTGAACAAGCGAGCAACAGCTTCTTTAATCTGTGTTTTTGTTGCATCTGGATGAACAATAAATACATATTTATTCTGTTCACGCAACATACTTGCTTTTTCAGAAACAACAGGCCTAATAAGAATATCTTCGTAATTCATTATTTAGCCTCCTTATCTTCAGCATAGAACTCAGAAAGATTTTTTACTGCAGATTCAAGAATAATTATCTTGCGTCCATAGTACAAATCATGTGCTTCAAGACGATTATATGCAAGGAAAGTAAGATTTGGAATATTTCTAGCTGCCTGTTTAATCTTTGCATCATCATCTTTAAGAATTAATACAGTTCTTTCGTCTTTAGCAAAATTATTAAGAATTGTTACTAAATCCTTTGTTTTACCGCTTTCAACAGTAAAATCTTCAACAACTGTAAGTCTTTCACCCTGAGCATGAGCACTCAAGATTGACTTCATAGCAAGTCTCTTTGCTTTCTTAGGAATTGAGTAACTGAAATCTCTTGGTTTAGGTCCAAAAATTGTACCACCACCAACCATAATTGGAGATTTTTTGTCACCACGACGTGCATTACCAGTTCCCTTCTGTTTATATGGTTTTGCATTTGAACCATGTACTTCGGAACGAGTTTTTGTACAAGCTGTACCAACACGTCTGTTTGCTAATTCATTTGTAATAGCATAGTAAATAACATCGTCGTTAACTGGAAGACCGAATACTTTATCATCAAGTGTGATTGTACGCAATTCTTTTCCAGAAGTTGAATATACTTTCTTTTCCATATTCTATCTCCTATTTCTTAACTGCGGCTTTCACAATGAGAGTACAGTTCTTGTTTCCAGGAACAGCACCACGAACCATAATTACTTTCAAATCTGGTTCTACTTTTACGATCTTCAAATTTTGCACAGTAACTCTTTTGAAACCCATATGTCCAGGCAATTTGATATTCTTGAATGAGTGACCTGGTGTTGTACATTCTCCTGTACCACCTGGCTCACGATGGAATTTTGAACCATGAGTAGCACGTCCACCATGGAATCCCCATCTTTTCATAACACCCTGGAAACCTTTACCTTTTGAAGTTGCTGTAACATCTAAGAAACGTGTTCCTTCAAAAAGTTCAAGACCAACAACATCACCAACATTTACATCCTTTTCAAAATCACGGAATTCTTTCAAGTGACGTTTTGGATTGATACTTTCTGGAAATTGTCCGGCATAAGCTTTGTTTGCTCTAGAAGCTTTAATATCTTCTAAACCAAGAACAACTGCATTGTAACCGCAATTTTCCTTTTCTTTTTTGGCAATAACAACATTAGGCTCGACCTGGATTACGGTTACTGGAGTCAGATTACCGCTTTCATCGAATATCTGTGTCATGCCAACTTTTTTTGCAATCAGACCTTTCATTCTGATATCTCCTTTGGGATTTTGTTACTATCTTTCGCAAAACTCCCTTTAATCTTAGGCCGTCATCCCGAATCCAGAGGGACCGTACCATTTTTTTGATTATCTAGACTAGATAACCATAAATATTTCACTACTAGTGTGATAATTACACCCTCGTGTAACAACTACACTATTGTGTAATAACTACATCGACACCGGCAGGAAGTTCAAGTTTCATCAAAGAATCCATAACATCTTGTGATGGGTTCATAATGTCAATAAGACGTTTATGTGTTCTCATTTCAAACTGTTCACGTGATTTTTTATTTACGTGTGGAGAACGCAAAACAGTCATTTTATTGATTCTTGTAGGAAGCGGGATAGGTCCTGAAACCTTTGCACCAGCTTTCTGTACTGTCTGCACGATGGCTTTAGCACTCTGGTCGATCAGCTCTACATCAAATGCACGAAGTCTGACACGAATCTTTCCATTAGCCATTTAATTTTACTCCTTTTTTTCACAACAGCAGGAAATTAATCCTGCTGCTTGAAAAAAATTATTTACTCAATAAACTATTCAATAATTTTTACAACCTGTCCAGAAGCGATTGTGTGACCGCCTTCACGGATAGCGAGTTTAAGACCTTCGTCCATAGCGATTGGGTGAATAAGTTCACCAATAACTTTTACGTTATCGCCTGGTTTTACCATGTCTGTACCAGCTTCAAGTTCGATTGTACCAGTAATATCTGTAGTTCTGAAGTAGAACTGTGGACGATATCCTGTGAAGAATGGAGAGTGACGTCCACCTTCTTCTTTTGAAAGAACGTAAATCTGAGCTTCGAATTTTGTGTGTGGAGTAATTGAATTTGGCTTTGCCAAAACCTGACCACGAACAACATCTTTCTTTTCAACACCACGGAGCAAGATACCAACGTTATCACCAGCCATACCCTGATCAAGAGTTTTCTGGAACATTTCGATACCTGTTACAGTTGTGTCAGCTGTTGGACGAATACCTACAATCTGAACTGGATCGTTCATATTAACAACACCACGTTCGATTTTTCCTGTTACTACAGTACCACGTCCTGAAATTGTGAAGATATCTTCGATTGGCATCAAGAATGGTTTTTCATCATCACGAACTGGATCATCAAACCATGTATCCATAGCTGTAAGGAGTTCTTCGATACAAGCTGTGTTTTCTGGAGTAGGATCATTCAAAGCTTTGAATGCTGATCCTTTAATAATTGGTGTGTCAGCTGAGAATCCATATTCCTGGAGAGTATCTTTTACTTCTTCTACTACGAGTTCGAGAAGATCAGGATCATCAACCTGGTCAACTTTGTTCAAGAATACGATAATCTTTGGTACACCTACCTGACGAGCGAGCAACAAGTGTTCACGTGTCTGTGGCATAACTGAGTCTGGAGCTGAAACAACGAGGATAGAACCATCCATCTGAGCTGCACCAGTAATCATGTTTTTAATGTAGTCAGCATGTCCTGGACAGTCGATATGAGCATAGTGTCTCTTGTCTGACTGATATTCCAAGTGACGAGTATTGATTGTAATACCACGTTCCTTCTCTTCTGGAGCGTTATCAATTTCATCGTACTTAAGAACTTTATCACCATATTTGTTTCCACAATATGTAGTGATAGCTGCTGAAAGTGTAGTCTTACCATGGTCTACGTGACCAATAGTACCAACGTTCATGTGAGGTTTAGTTCTAACGAACTTCTCCTTTGCCATGTTTTTCTCCTTGCCAGAAATTTCTTTCATCCGGCATTAATATTTTTATGTGTTGCACTTTAAGCCAGAATATAACACACCTTTTACCAAGGAATTGTTACATTCGCAGACACAATTTTTGATGATTTATAAAATAATAAAGGCAGGATCGGATAATAATTTTTCAAAATATTTCATCTATTCGAAATATTGTAACCCGGAACCACCATCATTATCAAAATCCATCTGACAACTGGTTTGGTTTTTCGAGTTTTAGTCATATAGACCATCAGAAACCCAAAATCAGCCGTCTTTATATTTATTACCAACGGTAACAATAACCACATTTAGGGTCGTATCTACCTGAAAACCTGCTATATTAATGATATTAATAGAAGATTAACTTTACGGTGATACCAATTTTTGCTCAGTTAGAACAAAATTGCCTGACTCTCAAAGAACCCATTTACTGCAAATAAACAGACTAGCCTAATATTTATACTATTTATATAAAAAATAATCAATAGGAAAAATCCCAAAATGACAAAAAAAAATGGAAGATACCAAAAAGTACCTCCCATTTGAAAATTAAACTACCATCTGTAGTGAGCAAAAGCTTTGTTAGCTTCAGCCATTTTATGAACATCTTCACGTTTCTTGTATGCAGAACCTGTATTGTTGTAAGCATCAAGAAGTTCAGCTGCAAGTGTATCAGCCATACCGTGTCCACTTCTGTTACGAGCTGCTTCAATAATCCATCTCATAGCAAGTGCTTCACGACGTGTTTCTCTAATTTCCATTGGAACCTGGTAAGTTGCACCACCAACACGGCGAGATTTAACTTCAACCATTGGTTTTACATTTTCAAGAGCCTTTAAAAGAACTTCCAAAGGATCTTTATCTGTTTTTGCTTTAAGATTATCCATTGCCTGGTAAATAATCTTTGTACAAATGTCTTTCTTTCCGTCCAACATCATACGACATACGAACTTAGAAACAACTTTTGAATTATATTTTACATCCGGCATTAATGGACGCTCGATTGATTTCTTATGTCTTCCCATCTTAGTCCTCCATTAATTAAGCCTTAGGTCTCTTAGCACCATATTTTGAACGACCACGTTTTCTGTCTTCAACGCCAAGAGTATCTTTTGTACCACGAATAATGTGATAACGTACACCAGGAAGGTCTTTTACACGACCACCACGAACTAATACAACTGAGTGTTCCTGCAAGTTATGTCCAATACCTGGAATATAAGCAGTAACTTCAATACCATTTGATAAACGAACACGGGCAATTTTACGAAGAGCCGAGTTTGGTTTCTTTGGTGTCTGAGTCATAACACGTGTACATACACCGCGTTTCTGTGGACAAGAATCAAGTGCGGGAGCCTTAGTTCTATTTGCCGCAGTTTTACGACCCTGACGAATTAATTGATTTATTGTAGGCATCGCCTAATCTCCTATTTTATTCCGGTCAGCACCCCGGAAGATTTTCTCATCAATCCACCTATACAAAAATAGGTTTAAACATTTTAATAAATTGTTTAAATGAATTCAAGCGGAATTTTACAATAGTAAAAAAATATTTTCCTACTTTTTTTTGTAAAACCCGCATTTTTCAGATTTAAAAAAACTTTTCATCATCATGATTACTCAGTTTTTTTTAAATTTTAATCTAAATCATCAGTTTCGAAACTTGGTTCTTCTAACTGAGATTGCATTTGTTCCTGCTGACGACGACTTTCCAGAATTTCATTCATCTGAATATCCAGGTCTTTATCAGAATCATCAAAAAGTTTTATGCCTTTGTAATTCTTTATACCTGTACCAGCTGGAATCATATGACCGATTGCAACGTTCTCTTTGATACCATGCAAACCGTCAACAGCACCTGCAATTGCAGCATTTGTAAGAACCCTTGTAGTTTCCTGGAATGAAGCTGCTGAAATAAATGAATCAACACCCAAAGAAGCTTTTGTGATACCCTGGAACATTGGACGACCAATTGCAGGCTGTCCACCTTCTTCGATAACACGTTTATTTTCTTCGTGGAATTTGTATTTATCAACCTGCTGACCAAAGATGAATTTTGTATCTCCAACTGACACAATTTCAACTTTACGAAGCATCTGACGAACTATAATTCCAATATGTTTATCATTGATATCTACACCCTGTGCCCGGTAAACTGCCTGGATTTCATCCATAAGATAATTCTGCAGTGCATTTTCACCAAGAATTGCAAGAACTTCCTGTGGATTTGGAGAACCTGCACAAAGTGGTTCACCGGCTTCAACTTTATCACCATCACGAACTATAAGACGTTTTGTTAATGGAACAAGATGTTCAAATTCTTTACCAAACTCATCTTTTACAATGATAACACGTTTACCTTTTGAAATGTCTTTAAACTCAACAGTACCTGAAATCTGTGCTAAAACACTTGGATTTTTTGGTTTGCGAGCTTCGAACAATTCAGATACACGAGGAAGACCACCAGTAATATCGTTTGTTTTCATAGCTTCTTTTGGCATTTTAGCTAAAATTGTTCCAGCCTGAACAGGTTTTTTATCATCAACCAAAAGAAGAGCACCAGCTGGAAGATAATAGTTACCCTGAGGATTTCCAGCTTCGTCTGTAATAACGATACGTGGAGATTTTACATCAAGATGTAAGTCTGAAATATAGCGTTCAGTTGCACCTGTCTGCAAATCAACTTTTTCTTCAAGTGTAGAACCTTCGATAATATCTTCAAAATGAATATATCCAGAACTTTCTGCAATGATAGGTTCAGAGAACTGGTCAAATTCACCAATTGCTTCACCTTTCTTTACATAATCACCAGCTTTCGCATAGATTGTAGAACCATTGGCAATTTCAATTTTCTGTTCCTTACTTGTAAGATAGATAATTCCATCTTTTATGATTACACTTCCGTTTGCAGATGCGAGAATTTCTTTTCCAGCTTTTTTCAAAAGTGGAGTTCCTCTCATCAATTTTTCACCGTCAGAAACAAGAATTTCATCGTTTGATTCAACTTTAATCTCATCAAGAATACGGATAACTGTCATATAACCTTTTCGAGTAAAGAGCCATTTTCCGTCTTCTTTTTCAACGTGAGTTCCTGCTACATCTTTCATGAAAGCATTGAATTTCAAAACAATTCTGTTATCATCTGTAGACATTTCTGCCGCACCACCGGAGTGGAATGTTCGAAGTGTCAACTGTGTACCAGGCTGACCGATTGACTGAGCGGCAATAATTCCAACTGCCTCACCGATTTCAACGATTTTGTTTCTGGCAAGGTTTTTACCATAACATTTTACACAAATACCATGTTTTGCTTCGCAAGTAAGAACTGTTCTGAGTTTTACTTTTTCAACACCAGCTGCCTCGATTGCTTCTGCCATTGCATCATCAATATATTGATTAACATCACAAATGAGTTCTCCAGTGATTGGATGAACAACACGTTCAATTGTGTAATGACCGACAATTCGTTCAGCAAGATGCACTTTAATATCATCACCATCTTTAATTGCTGCATAATCAATACCATTAATTGTACAGCAGTCTTCTTCGTTTACAACAACATCCTGTGCAACATCAACAAGACGGCGAGTCATGTATCCTGCATCAGCTGTTTTAAGAGCTGTATCCGAAAGACCTTTACGAGCAGCGTTTGTTGAAATAAAGTATTCGATAACGGAAAGACCTTCCTTGAAGTTTGACTTGATTGGAAGTTCAATAATATCACCATTTGGTTTAGTCATCAAACCGCGCATTGCTGCAAGCTGAGAAATCTGACCACGAGAACCGCGGGCACCAGACTTAGCCATCATCCAAATTGTGTTGAATCCATCTTTATCTTTTTCAAGATTTTCCATCATCGTTTTTGTAAGGCTGTCATTTGTTCGAGCCCAAACCTGACATACTTTATTGTATCTTTCTTCGGCTGTTACGACACCTTTACTATACTGACCGATAATTTCATTAACTTCTTTGTTTGCCTTTTCAACCATGTCGGCTTTAATCTCAGGTACAAGAATATCATCAATACAAAGAGTTGCACCGTAGAATGTGGCATTTTTATAACCAACATCTTTGATAGCATCGTGCATTTGAATTGTCATCCAAGAACCTTTATTATGGAAGACATATTCAATCATCTTTTTGAGTGATTTATCGAACATCTGACGATTAACGTATTCAATTCCTTCTGGCATTGCTTCGTTGAATGCAAGACGTCCAGCTGAAGTTTCAATCAATTCACCTTCTTTAAAGTCCTGAGTTCCTGAAATAAATCCTTCATCGCCTTTAACTTTCAAAGCTTTTGAATTGAATGAATCTTTTGGAGCTGGAACTTTGATAAGAGCCTGCCATTCGATATTTCCCAATTCTGCAGCCATGCGTACTTCATCAGGAGTACTGAAACGTTTTCCTGTACCTTTTGCATTTGGCTTGATTGCAGTCATATAGTAAATACCAAGAACCATGTCCTGAGATGGAGCAACGATTGTATTACCATTTGCAGGGTCAAGAAGGTTTCTTGCAGAGAGCATCAATGTCCAGCATTCCATTTGAGCAGCCTGTGTCAAAGGAACGTGAATAGCCATCTGGTCACCATCGAAGTCGGCGTTGAAAGCTTTACAAGCCAGAGGATGAAGTTTAAGTGCTTTTCCTTCTACTAAAACTGGTTCAAAAGCCTGAATACCAAGTCTGTGAAGTGTAGGAGCACGGTTTAACATAACTGGATGTTCTTTTACAACTTCGTCCAAAATTGCATAAACTTCTGGTGATTCAGATTCAACAAGCATTTTTGCTTTTTTGATATTGAAAACTACATCTTTATCAACAAGTTTTTTCATCAAGAATGGTTTGAAAAGTTCCAAAGCCATTTTTGTAGGAAGACCGCACTGCCAGAGTTTTAATTCCGGTCCAACAACGATTACAGAACGCCCAGAATAGTCAACACGTTTACCAAGAAGGTTCAAACGGAAACGTCCCTGCTTACCTTTGAGCAAATCAGAAATTGATTTAAGAGGGCGGTTTGAAGCACCTTTTACAGCTCGTTTACGTTTTGTATTATCAAACAAAGCGTCTACAGCTTCCTGAAGCATTCGTTTTTCATTTCTGATGATAATGTCTGGAGCTGAAAGCTGCTGTAATCTCTTGAGACGATTATTTCTATTAATAACACGACGATACAAATCATTCAAATCTGATGTAGCAAAACGTCCACCATCAAGCTGAACCATTGGTCGAAGCTCAGGCGGAATAACTGGAATTACATCCAAAATCATCCATGAAACTTTATTACCTGATGAACGGAAATTTTCTACGATTTCAATTCGGCGCAACAATCTCTTGTCTGATTTTGCACCTTTTTCAATCATTTTTGCACGAAGTTCAGAAGCCAAAGCATCCAAATCAAGACGTTCAAGCATTGTTTTGATAGCTTCAGCACCCATATCAGCTGTAAATGCAGAACCTGCGTAATGTTCCAAAGCATCCTGATATTCTTCTTCTGACAAAAGCTGACCTTTTTTCAAATCTGTATCGCCCGGATCAATTACAATATATTTTTCGTAATACAAAACGGAACGCAAAGCTGCAACCTGAAGATCCAAAAGAAGTCCCATGCGGCTTGGAACAGAACGATAATACCAGATGTGACTTACTGGAGCTGCAAGTTCAATATGACCAGTTCTCTCACGGCGAACTTTAAAATGAGTAACTTCAACACCACAACGGTCACAAATCACACCTTTATAACGGATAGATTTGAATTTTCCACAATAACATTCCCATTCTTTTGTGGTACCAAAGATTTTTTCACAGAAAAGACCATCCCTCTCCGGACGAAGAGTACGATAGTTGATTGTTTCTGGTTTTTTAACTTCACCATAAGACCAAGATCTGATTGTTTCTGGTGAAGCTAATTTTATTTTAAGACTGTCGAAATCCTGTACATCACGCATTTGCATCCTCCTTATCAAAACCGGAAGCATTTTTGTCGATTAATTCCTGATCACGTTCTGTAAGAGCAATTTGTTTACCCTTTTCATCATAAATTGTGAAATCAAGAGCCAAACCACGAAGTTCCTGAACCATTACATTGAAAGCTTCTGGAATTCCAATTGGAGATGATGGATCGCCTTTTACAATTGATTCGTAGATTTTTGAACGTCCATTCATATCGTCTGATTTGATTGTCATCATTTCCTGAAGACAGTTTGCTGCACCATAAGCTTCAAGGGCCCAAACTTCCATTTCTCCAAGACGCTGACCACCAAATTGTGCTTTACCACCAAGAGGCTGCTGTGTAACAAGAGAATATGGACCTGTTGAACGAGCGTGCATTTTGTCATCAACAAGGTGATGAAGTTTCATATAATAGATAACACCAACGAAAATTGGGTTAACAAAAGGTTCACCTGTCTGTCCACTGTGAACAATCTGCTTACAACTGCGAGGAAGTCCAGCTTCTTCAAGTTTGTCTGCAATCTGTTCCTGGGAAGGTGACTGGAAAACTGGAGATTCAAAGAACTGATTTAAATATTTTCCTGCAATACCAAGTTCTGATTCAAGAATCTGACCAATGTTCATTCGCGAAGGTACACCAAGAGGATTCAAACAAACATCAAGTGGAGTTCCATCTTCAAGGAATGGCATATCTTCAACAGGAAGAATTCTAGAAACAACACCTTTGTTTCCGTGACGACCAGCCATCTTATCACCTTCACGAAGTTTTCGTTTATTTGCGATAAGAACTTTTACTACTTTATCAACACCTGGAAGCAAATCATCGCCTTCAAGACGGCTCATCTGCTGGATATCGATTACGACACCTTCAATTCCATGAGGAACACGAAGTGAAGAATCACGAACTTCTTTTGCTTTTTCACCGAAAATCGAGTTCAAGAGTTTAAACTCTGGTGTAGTTTCTGTTTCAGATTTTGGTGTAACTTTTCCAACAAGAATATCACCAGAACGAACTTTTGCACCGATTCTGATAATACCTTCTGAATCAAGATTTGCAAGAGCTTTTTCTGCAGTATTTGGAATATCTCGTGTAATACGCTCTGGACCAAGTTTTGTTTCGCGGATTTCAACCTGGAATTCTTTGATATGAATAGAAGTATACATATCTTCGCGAACAACTCTCTGAGAAATCAAAACAGCGTCTTCGTAGTTGTAACCGTTCCATGGAACGAATCCAACAAGAATGTTACGTCCAAGAGCCATTTCTCCATTAAATGTAGCTGGACCGTCAGCAATTACAGAACCTGGCTGCACTTTTTCACCAACTTCAACAGTAGGTCTCTGATGGTTACAAGTATCATTATTTGTTCGCTGATATTTCAACAATGGATATTCATCAATTACATCAGAACCATCCACTTTTACCTTAATCATTGTGCTTGAAACATAAACAACTTCACCAGCGTGTTTTGCTTTTACAAGAACTCCTGAATCGTAAGCTGATTTTCTTTCCATACCAGTTCCAACATGAGGAGGTTCTGGGAACAAAAGAGGAACTGCCTGACGCTGCATGTTACAACCCATGAGCGCACGGTTAGCATCGTCATGTTCAAGGAATGGAATCATAGAAGCTGAAACTGAAATTACCTGACGAGGAGAAACGTCGATATACTGAACATCTTTTGGATTTCTCTGGGTATAGTTACCACGATTTCTACATGAAATTGTTTCTGTCGGGAATGAACCGTCAGCCTTAATACCTTCAACAACCTGACCGATGTAATATTTATCTTCATCCATAGCTGAAAGGTATTCAATCTTGTCAGTTACCTTTCCATCTTCAACTTTGCGGAATGGAGCTTCAAGGAATCCGTAATCATTAATGCGGGTATACATTGCCAAAGAAACGATAAGACCAATGTTTGGACCTTCAGGTGTTTCAATAGGACACATTCGACCATAATGAGAATAATGAACGTCTCGAACTTCAAAACCAGCACGGTCACGAGAAAGACCACCAGGACCTAAAGCGTTCAAACGACGTTTATGAGTAAGTTCTGCAAGCGGGTTAATCTGATCCATGAATTGTGAAAGCTGAGATGAACCGAAGAATTCTTTGATTGCTGCAACAATAGGTTTGATAGAAATCAAATCCTGAGGTTTCATTGTGTCAGTTTCTTTTAAACTCATTCTTTCTTTAGCAATTCTTTCCATACGTGCAAAAGCCGATTTGAGCTGATTTGTCATCAATTCACCAACAGAACGAATACGTCGATTACCCAAATGGTCAATATCATCAATATGTTCATCACCAATATAAACTTTGATGAGATATTTCATAGTATTGATGATATCATCTTTTACAAGTGTAAAATCTTTTACATCGTCTTTGTAGTCGAATTTTTTGTTCAACTTGTAACGACCTACACGACCAAGATCATAACGGCGTTCAGAGAAGAAAAGTGAATTTAAATCTTTTTCAGCCTGTTCTACCGTCATTGGTTCGCCTGGCTGCAAAATTGCATAAACAGCAGCAAGACAATCTTCTTTTGTAGGTTCATTATCAACAGAACCTTCTTTTACAAATTTTACTTCCTCGCGTTCAAAACAGTTAATAATCATTTGAGAATCGAGGGATGTATTTTTATCTTCTGGATTTTTTCTAGTATCAAAAGCAATAACACAGATTTTAGTGATATTATTTGCTACTAAATCGTCAATATCATGAGGATGAAGTTTTGTTCCTGCATTAAAAAGACGTTTTTCTTCGCCATTTTCATCTTTAATGATAACAGCAGATGCTAAAACTTTGTTTATCAAACTTTCTTTTGAGGCTGTGTCAGTTTTTACTTCAATGTCTTCAACATCATAGAAACAACGGATGATTTCTTCACGTGTAGAATATCCCAACGCACGAAGGAAGATTGTACCCAAAATCTTCTTTTTGCGGTCAATTTTAGCAAAAATAAGTTCTTTTTTCTGGTCAATTTCAAATTCAAGCCATGAACCACGATATGGAATAATGCGGCTAGAATAAACACCTTTATCATGACAGAAAATAACACCTGGTGAACGGTGTATCTGAGAAACAACAACGCGTTCTGCACCATTGATGACAAAAGTACCTCTGTCTGTCATCAATGGAATGTCTCCCATATAAATATCTTTCTGGAGAATTGCTCCAGTCTGAAGGAAATTCAAATTAATACGTGCTTTTAAAGGAACAGAATAAGTCAATCCCTTTTGTTTGCACTCAAGCTCAGAAAATTTAAGATTTTCCCAGTCCAATGTATAAAATTCGTATTCAAGTGACATATCTCCATTAGGACTTTCAATTGGGAAAGTAGAATTAAAAACATCTTGAAGCCCACAAGGTAAAAGAGCTTCTCCTTTATTCAATCTATCCGACTGCAAAAAGCTTTCATAAGATGAAGTTTGGATTTCAATAAGATTTGGAACATCCATAAAACTCTGGATGTCTTTACCAATGTATTGACGGTTGATTGTTCGAGTCTTTGCGAACATCAGTTCCCCCTGCATAGTAAGTTCAGATTTTTTCTGCTACATACTAGAAACTCTGTACAGCACAGAAAAATCTGATTTGTAATGCCGTTCAACTTTTTTTTGACAACATTTTAATCCCGTGCGGGATTATTTTTTTATTCTTCTAAAAGACGACTAAAGGGGATACCTAATATTTTTTGTACAAAAACATCAAGCATCCCCTAAGATAGACATTAGTTTTTATATAAAATAAAACTAATTATTTTTTGCTAGCTTTACCACCAGCTTCTTCAATCTTCTTAACGATTTCATCAGCATCAGCTTTGCTTACACCTTCTTTGAGAGCTTTTGGAGCACCTTCAACCAAAGCTTTAGCTTCACCAAGTCCAAGACCAGTAATTTCACGAACTGCCTTGATAACTGGGATTTTTTTAGCTGCATCGAAAGATTCGAGAGTAACTGTAAATTCAGTCTGTTCTTCTGCTGCTGGAGCTGCACCTGCTGCAGGACCTGCTGCAACTGCAACTGCTGCTGTTACACCGAATTTTTCTTCCATTGCTTTTACGAGTTCTGATACTTCAAGAACTGACATAGATGCGATTGCATCAAGAATCTGATCATTTGTGAGAGCTGCCATATTGTCTTCTCCACTATAAAAAATATTCTATTCCACTTATAGCAAGTGGCTGCAGATATTACCTCACAAGAGGATTTACTGCATTTAACACAGACAGTCGACAGCTATGAAGCCTGACTGTGTCTTAATTGTAATTTTATCCTGCAATTTTGGCTTACAGAAATTAATTTTCAACAGAATGTACAAAAATTAGTTTGCACCTTCTTCTGATTTTTTATCTGCATAAGCTTGCAAAGTTGCAGCAAGTTTCTGAACAGGACCGTTCATTGCAGACATAAGCATAGCGTAAAGTTGTTTCTTTCCAGGTACTTTTGAATAAGCTTCGATTTTTGCCTGGTCATAAATTTCATTCGCAATGCTTGCACCTTTTACAACAAGTGTTGGTACATCTTTTGAAAAGTCGAAAAGAACTTTTGCTACTTCATTGGAATCTTCTTTTGCCATAGCAATAACAGTAGGTCCTTTGAGGTATTCAGCAACATTTTCAACTTTCATATCTTCAAATGCAATTCTAGCAAAATTGTTTTTTACAACCTTGAGAACAGCATTCTTTTCACGGAGTTTATCACGGAGAGCTGTAATTTTTTCTACAGTAAGTCCACGATAATCTGCGAAAATAAAATCACTATAGTCAGCAAATGCTTTTTTTGCGTTTTCAATAGCTTCTGCTTTAGCAGGCTGGATTTTTTTTGCTCTTACTGCCATTATTCACCTTCCTTATAATCAACCCAAACACCAGGTCCCATAGAAGAACTGATAGAAACAGACTGAACAAATCCTGCAGCCGATCCAACAGGTTTCTTTCTATTTACTTCTGAAAGAAGTGTACTGATATTAGCGATTACTTTATCAGCGTCCATAGAACATTTTCCAACAGCAATATGTACGATACCGCCTTTGTCAGCACGATATTCTGTACGACCTTTCTTAAGTTCTGCAACTGCGTTTGCAACATCTGGAGTTACAGTACCAGTTTTTGGGTTAGGCATCAAACCTTTGCGACCCAAAACCATACCAAGACGACCTACATCTTTCATCATGTCAGGAGTAGCAACAGCAACATCAAAGTCAAGCCAACCACCCTTTACTTTTTCGATGTATTCTTCACCAGCATAAGCTGCACCAGCGTCCAAAGCTTCTTTTACTTTGTCACCTTTACAGAATACCAAAACTTTCTTTTCACCACGGAACTGATTTGGGAATACCAATGTATCACGAACAGTAGCATTTTTTTCAAGACGAAGTGAAACATGTGCTTCGATTGTTTCATCGAAGTTTGCAAATTTCATATCCTGAACCATTTTACAAGCTGAAGCTAAATCATATTTTTTTGAAAGGTCATACTTTGCAACAGCTGCTCTATATTTCTTTCCATGTTTCATATTACTGCTCCACCTCTACACCCATACTGCGTGCAGTACCGGCAATGATTTTTTTAGCTGCTTCAATATCATTTGCATTGATATCTGGCATCTTTGTTTTTGCGATTTCTTCCAAATCCTTTGCAGACAATTTTGCAACTTTATCACGAAGAGGATTTCCAGAACCCTTGTCGAGTTTGCATGCTTTTTTGATAAGAACAGCTGCAGGAGGAGTTTTAAGGATGAATGTGTAAGATTTGTCCTGATAAACTGTAATTACTACAGGAATAACAAGACCTTTTTCCATTGACTTTGTTCGGTCATTAAATTCCTGAACAAATTTTGGAGCTGAAACACCGTGAGGTCCAAGAGCAGGTCCAATTGGTGGAGCTGGAGTAGCAGCTCCTGCAGGACATTGCAACTTGATAACAGCGGATACTTTTTTTGTAGCCATTTTAGTTTCTCCCAATATTGGTGTGTAAGAATCTAAAGATTTCTTACTAACGAAATGCCTATGTCCAACGGACGTGCATTTCTCCCAAAAACAGGATTAAACGGTTTGCATTTGGGATACAAACCCCTGAATTTGCAAAGAACATTTAAAACAACAAAAGACCTTCAATTCAAGGCCTTTTTTTTTAAGTTGTTTATACTTTTTCTACCTGAAGGAAATTAACTTCAACAGGAGTTGAACGTCCAAAAATCTGAACTTCAACACGTAATTTTTCTCTTTCTAAATCAATTTCTTTTATCGTTCCAGAGAATGAAGCAAAAGGACCTTCAGAAATTTTTACTACATCGCCAACATTGAATGACTGACGAACATGAACTTGTTTATCACCTTTGATAACACCTGATTTCTGAAGCAAATTCATAGCTTCATCTTTTGTGATTGGCATTGGTCTTTTTGTTCTGTTAATATTTCCAACGAAACCAGTTACACCTTGAATGCGGTACAATTTTGCACAAGTATCTTTCCAACCAAGTTCCGGTAAATCCATTTCGAGCATGATATAACCGGGCAAAAACTTGTTTAAACGACTTTTCTTTTTACCGTCTTTGATTTCAACCACTTCTTCCATTGGAACTTTTACATCTAAAACAACATTAGAATCGATTTCCTGTTTTTCCAACAAAGATTTGATTGTACGTTCTACTTTACCTTCGTAACCAGTGTAAACGTTAAGAATATACCAACTTCTAGACATTTTCCGTTCCTATTTCATTATTAAGCGGAATAACTCAGAGAATCCTAAATCCAAAGCACCTAAAATTACAGCTATTACAACAGTAGAGATGATTACCACTTTGATAGAAGAAAAAACATCTTCTTTTGTAGGCCATACTACTTTTTTTAATTCTGCTTTGCTTTCTTTGATAAACTGAACAACTTTAGCCATAAAATTTTTCCTTAAAAATCAGGGCAGGCAGGATTTGAACCCACGACAGGCGGTTTTGGAGACCGCTGCTCTACCAGCTGAACTACTGCCCTATATATCAAATTACTGCAATTTTTGGATTACAATAATAAAATATCAAATTTTGATTATTTTGCTTTTGTTTCTTTATGCAAAATGCTTTTTTTACACCAAGGGCAATATTTATTTTTTTCTAACTTGCCAGTGATGTTTTTTCTGTTTTTGTAAGTAGTGTAATTTTTTCTTTTACATTCTGTACACTGCAAAGCGATGATTTCAACAGCGCCTTTTTTCTTGCTTCCCATATTTATCTCCTAGGTAAAATCACTATTAAAAGTTTTCTAAAGCCCATGTGCAGGATCGAACTGCAGACCTCCACATTACCGATGTGGTGCTCTACCAACTGAGCTACAGGGGCAAGTCCGTTATCCACACTTACTTACGAAAACGTGCGTCTAAACAATATAAAATAAGTTTAAAATTTAGTCAATAATATAACTATATTTTTTTGAGAAAAAACGCCAAAAAACTTGATAATTATTTGATTTTAATCTTTTTAATTATCCTGTTTTATTATATTATAATTGAAAGATTTGGAAATTTCAACTTATGCAGCAAGGTCTGTCCCTGATTTTTTCCCCAAAAATTACGACAACAAGCTGTTCTGTTTGTAAAAGTTGCAATTTTTTTAAACCGTGGCAAGGATTGTAAGGGCTGGCGAAGCCAGTTCCGAAGCGCAGCGAAGGAATGAAGGCGCTTTGACGCCGGAACCCTGAAAAGCCTGTTTTTTGCGAAGCAAAAAGCCACCCTGATTAAAAAAATATTATGTAAAAAAAGTCTTTGATTTTTAGAGGTGCACCCCTGCGATACACATAAATTTATTGTGCTAACGCGGTGTTTTTATGGGAGAAAATGTATGAATATTGATATGCTGATTGACGGAATTTTGGATTCTTATGACCGTTACGGGTTGATTAATAGAAAAAATGCGGAAAATTTTCCTAACCGTCAGAATGTTGTGGAAGTTTTGAGTGATTTGCAGTCTTTGATTTTCCCTGGATTTCGAGTTGCGGAGGAAATTGACCCTTCAAATATTCGCTATATTACTGGTCAACGTGTGAATAATATCATTGCTAAACTGACTAGGGAAATTGAAAAAGCACTGATTTACACGAAACAGATGTGTAATAAGGACGAAAGTGAACAGGACGCAAAATTTAACATTTCCCAATCCCATTGTTTTAAACTTGCAGAGAAGGTTGCAGTTTGTTTGATTGAAGAAATCCCTGAAATTCGAAGGAAAATTCAACTGGATACGATTGCGGCTTTTAATGGGGATCCAGCTGCAAAGAGCAATGAGGAAGTAATTTTGTCTTATCCAGGACTTGAAGCGATTCTTGTTCACCGAATTGCAAACTTTTTGTATAAAAATGGGGTTCCTGTGATTCCTAGAATTATGAGTGAACATGTGCATGGAAAAACTGGTATTGATATTCATCCTGGAGCTTCTATTGGTGAGTCTTTTTTTATTGACCATGGAACTGGGGTTGTAATTGGAGAAACTTGCATCATCGGGGATAATGTAAAAGTCTATCAGGGTGTTACGCTTGGAGCGTTGAGTGTAAAGAAAAATTTGCAGAACAAAAAACGTCATCCTACGATTGAAGATAATGTGACGATTTATGCAAATGCGACTATTTTGGGTGGCGAAACTGTAATCGGAAAAAATTCGATAATAGGTGGAAACACTTGGGTGACTGAGTCAGTTATGGAGAATTCGGTGATAACTCAGCAATAATTTTTAGTTTTTGCGTTTTTGGAGTTTTGAGGTTTTGTTATGAAAACTAATGCAATGCGAATTTTGGACGGTTTAAAGATTCCTTATGAAACTTCTTCTTACAATGATGATGGCGAACACGAACTTGCAAAAGGTGCTGCCCTGAGACTTGCTGAAAAAATTGGGGTTCAGCCAGAATGTGTCTTTAAAACTATTGTGATGCGAACGGAAAATAAGGAAATTTGTGTTTTTTGCCAGAGTGCTGTTTCTGAAATTAATCTAAAAAAAGCCAGAAATGCTGCCGGTTGCAAAGAGATTTCGCCTGTGAAGCCAGAAGAACTTTTGGGATTGACCGGGTATATTCGGGGAGGATGTTCGCCTCTTGGAATGAAAAGAAAATTCCGCACTTTTATAGATGAAACTGTTCTTTTGTGCGATTTTGTCTGCATAAGCGGCGGACAAAGGGGTATTCAGATAAAAATGAAGCCAGAAGATTTAATTCAAGCCTGCAATGCGGTTGTTTGTGATTTAGAATTGTAAAAGAGTTTTTTTATGGGAATGTGATAAAAACTACGTCCGTGTATTTTTTATCACACAAGTTTATTGCGTGCGTTGCATTTCATAAACTTGGATTCTCGCCATCCATGGCTCGCCTCTAACGCAGTGTTTTTTATGGGAGAAATTATGTTAAAAAGTATTTTAGGAAAAGAGATTTTGTTTTTTGACGGGGGAACCGGCACTGTTCTGCAGGAAATGGGACTTAAAGCTGGTGAATTGCCTGAAAACTGGAACATAAATAAACCTGAAAATATTATTGATTTGAATTTCCGGTATTTTTGCGCTGGTTCAAACATTGTAAATACAAACACTTTTGGCGCTTTTATTACGAAATTTCCTTTGAATTTAGAAAGAATTATCACAAGTGCGATTGAAAATGCAAATGCAGCCAGAGAAAAATTTTACCGTGAATGCTGGAAAGGCAGCAATGCAAATGATTGTGCAGATAAAAATCCTGCAAAAAAATTCATTGCGTTTGATATTGGTTCATGCGGAAAACTTTTAAAACCAATGGGCGACCTTGATTTTGAAGACTGCATTTCTCTTTATAAAAAAAGTTTCAAAATTGCGTTTAAATGCAAAATCGATTGCGTGATGATTGAAACTATGAATGACGGTTATGAAACAAAAGCGGCAGTTATTGCAGCAAAAGAAACTATGGAGGAACTGGGAGTAAGTTTCCCAATCATTGTGTCAAATGTTTATGACAAACAGTGCAGAACTTTGAGCGGTTCAACTCCAGAAACTATGATTGCAATGCTCGAAGGTCTCCGAGTTGATGTAATCGGTGTAAACTGCAGTCTTGGTCCTGAACAGATGAAACCTGTCGTAAAAAGACTTTGCGAATCTGCAAATGTTCCAATTCTTGTAAAACCAAATGCTGGACTTCCAAAAGTTGTTGATGGAAAAACCGTTTTTGATGTAAATGCAGATGATTTTGTAAAAACTATGGTGGAACTTTCGGAATTTGGACCTGCCGTACTGGGAGGTTGCTGTGGAACTACACCAGAATATATAAAAAAATTAGTATCTCACGCTGATAAATTTAACAAATCACTTGCAAATAAAAAACCGAATAATTCATTCTGCGGATATGTTTCTTCAAATACTCAAATTGTATATTTTGGAGCAGAAAATACGCCTGTTTTGATTGGAGAACGCATAAATCCAACTGGAAAAAAGAAGTTTAAAGAAGCTTTGCGCAACAACGACATTGCTTACATCATTCATCAGGGATTGGAACAGGAAAACGCAGGTGCACAAGTGCTTGATGTAAATGTAGGACTTCCAGAAATTGATGAAAAACAGATGATGCTCAATGTAATGACAGAACTTCAGTCGGTGACAAACCTTCCGCTTCAAATTGACACAACCGATCCAAAAGTCATGGAAGCAGCACTCCGCCGTTATAACGGTAAACCAATGGTAAATTCCGTAAATGGGAAACAGCAGGTGATGGACGAAATTTTTCCGCTCGTGCAAAAATATGGCGGACTTGTTGTTGCATTAACTTTGGATGAAGAAGGAATTCCAGAAACCAGCCGGAAACGTATTGAAATTGCAAAAAAGATTTATGATGAAGCAGAAAAATACGGCATTTCCAAAAAAGACATCATCATAGATCCTCTGGCAATGGCAGTCAGTTCTGATTCAAAAGCCGCCATCGCAACGCTCGAAACTGTAAAAGAAATCCATAAAATGGGCGGATTGACGAGTCTTGGCATTTCAAATGTTTCATTCGGACTTCCAAACCGAGAATTCGTCACTTCATCATTTTTTACAATGGCAATGACAAATGGTTTGAGTGCGGCAATCATGAATCCTATGCAAACAGAAATGATAAAAGCTTACAAATGTTTCTGTCTTTTAAACGGAAAAGACGAAAACTGCACAAATTACATCACTTGGGCACAAAATTATGAAGAACAGGAACTGAACAAAACAAAACAGAATGAAATTTTGAAAGAAAAGAATAATTCTGCTTCTACTGCCGCTTCAGCTGCTACACCAAACGCTACCGGCAAACAAAATAAAAATAACAGTCCAAATCAAAAAACTGACAAATCACAAATGGCAGAAAAATCAACTTTGGCAGACGCAATAATTCATGGTCTTAAAGAAGATACTTCCCAAATCACAAAAGAAATGCTCAAAACGATGGACAGCCTCGAAATCATCAATAAACATTTAATTGTGGGACTTGATTTTGTAGGCAAAAAATTTGAAGAAAAAACAATGTATCTTCCACAGCTTTTGATGGCAGCCGAAGCTGCAAAATCCGCGTTCGGGGAAATCCGCGATTATATGGAAAAAAGCGGAAAAAAAGGCAAATCAAAAGGCAGAATCGTGATTGCCACAGTAAAAGGCGATATTCATGATATTGGAAAAAATATCGTAAAAGTACTGCTAGAAAATTACGATTTCGACGTGATAGATTTAGGTAAAGATGTACCTCCAGAAAAAATTGTCCAGACTTGCAAAGAACAAAACATCAAACTGGCAGGACTTTCCGCACTTATGACAACAACAGTCGCTTCTATGGAAGAAACAATCAAACTATTGCGAAAGGAATGTCCCCAAACAAAAGTTTGCGTTGGCGGAGCAGTAATGACCCAGGAGTATGCTGATAAAATTGGTGCAGATTTTTATGGAAAAGATGCAATGGACACTGTAAGATATGCATTAAAATTATTCGAATAGTAAAATAAACCTACATTTGACTTCTGCCCCGAAAACTCAAACTTAAAGTTCGTTTATCGATATATTCCAAATCACCGCCAACAGGAATTCCAGTTGCAAGGCGAGTAACTTTTGGAGGGGCAGGAAGCTCGGCTTCCAAAATGATTTTGTTCAAATAAAGTGCTGTCGTATCACCTTCGACCGTTGGATTTGTGGCAATGATTATTTCAGTTACATCACCTTTTTTTAATCGGTTAATAAGCGGAGCAAAAGAAAGCTGAGAAGGACCTATTCCTTCAAGCGGTTTGATAAGTCCGCCAAGAACATGATACGTTCCTTTGTATTCGCCGTAAGATTCTATCGTTGAAACATCCTGTGGTTGTTCCACAACACAAATCTGATTTTTTTCCCGTAAAGGATCAGAACAAATAGGACAAATAGACGTTTCTGACCAGGCACCACAAACTGAACATGGCTTGATTTTTTCCTGCAGTGTAGAAATATTCTGGGCAAACTGGCGGACATAAGAAGAATCCTGTTTTAAAAGCCAGTTTACCATGCGGATAGCACTTTTTTTTCCAATTCCAGGAAGGCGCGTAAAATTATTTGTCAGTTCTTCAAAAGCGTTCATTTTTGACCTTGCAATAAAAAACTATAATTACAGTCCAAATTTACTTAAATCAAGACCGCCAAGAATATCAGAAGATTTTGATTTGATTTTTTCCTGAATGTTTTCCATTGCATTTTTGTGTGCGGCAACAATCAAATCTTCAAGCATTTGTACATCACGATTATCAACACAAATTGGATCAAGCTTGATTCCCATAAGTTCAAATTTTCCATTCAAAGTCACAGTTACCATTCTGCCACCAGATGAACCTTCGGCAGTAAGTTCTTCTAATTCAGCCTGAAGTTTATCAGATTGTTCTTTTATTGCTTTTGTGTTTTTTAATAAGTCAAACGGATTCATTTTATACTCCCATAAAAAGTCAATGAGGAAGTTTCAACTTCCGATTTGACTTTTTTACGCACATTCGCAATGTAATGAGAATGTGCAGTTAATAATGAAGTTTGCAACGCAAACTTTTGAATAAAAACTCTGACGCAATCTCAGACAGAGTTTTTATCACACCTCTCATAAAACTTCGCGTTAGCGATTGCTAAAAATTATTAAACTTTTCCAGCTACAATAGTTCCTTTAAATGCATTCACAAGAATTTCTACCTGCAGCGGAATCTGTACAGGTTCCTTTTTCACTTCCTTTTTTTCTTCCTGTAAATCTACTATCAAACTCATTTGTTTTCCGCAGATTGCAGAAATTTCCGCTTCGATAATATTCTGTTTGCGTTTAATCAATTCCAAATCATACTGACTTTGAACACTTGTGTGAACAGAATTTTCCAAAACTTCCCAAAGTCCAGTCTTTTGCAGATTTGAGGCAGCAAAACCATCTTTGACAGAAAGACTTGCCATCACATTTCCACGAAGTTGAGCTACAGAAATTTCCGCACCGTCAGCAGTTTTAAATTTATCATTCAGCTGAGCAGGAACTTCGAATTCCTGAGAATTATTCTGAACATTTTGATTCAGAAATGATTCAGCTTTTTGAGCCACATATTCATCATCTTCGGCATAATAATCATCATCTGGAATTTCATCAACGTTTGTCCATTCGCCATCATAATCTTCCTGAGAAAAATCAGGTTCGCTCACAGGATTAGAAAAAACATCTTTTGGAACTTCTTTCAAAGCTTCTTTTACCAGCACATTTGAAATATGCTCTTTTTGAGCTTCAATATTCACCTGTTCACTTCCATGAACATTTATATTCAAACGAGGAAGCTGCAAAGAATTTGAATCATTATTTAAGTTCGCTACCACATTTTCCGCTGATTGTTCAGGCGGCAGCGAACCGCCATTAGAAAAAGGGTGTTTTTCGTCTCCTGTTTTTTGCGAATCAAAATCAGAAGCAGCACCATCAAAAACCGCAGAAACTGCATCATCAGGATTTTCAATACCTTCTTCATCGATCATCTGTTTTGAAGGACGCAGAATTGGAAGTCCATCAGGAACCTGATTTATGGAAATTGAATTATTCAACGAGTCAGTCGACATAACTGAAGTTGAACCTGAATTTGAAGATGCAAAATTTTGATTACTTGTAGCATTCACAATTCCACTGACTTGCACATTTGAAACAACTGCTTCATTTTGTGACAGCAACAGTTTTTGAGCAGCATCAATTGCACGTTTTACTTCCGCATTTGAAACATAATCGCTTATCCAGCACAATCTGCCAAATGCAAGTTCCAGCTCATAACGAGGCGAAAGAGAATAACGCACATCTTTATATAATTGAAGGAAAATAGAAAGCGCACGCTCAATCTGAATCAAATTCCATTTAGACAAGACAGATGAACTGTAACGTTCAGCAGCATTTCCCAAAAGCGATTCCTTTTTGATACCACTTTTTATAAGCATAAGACTACGAAGATAATCAGCACAATTTGAAATGAATTGCTCAACAGAAACACCCGATTGCAAAAATTCATCAAGCAAATTTAAAACCGAATCAATTTGATTTTGACAACAAGATTCAAAAAGCAGATTAAGCCTTTCAACACCGACAAGTCCAAGTTTATCACGAATTTTTTCGTAAGTGATGTGACCATCGCTAAAAGCTACAACCTGATCAAACAAAGTGTAAGCATCACGCATTGAACCTGTTGATTCACGGGCAATCCAAAACAAAGCTTCGTCATCAGCCTGAATATTTAATTCAGAAGCAGCTTGAGCAAGACATTCTTTTACTTTATCAATGGCAACAAGCCTAAAATTATACTGTTGACAACGCGATTTAATAGTCGCCGGAACCTTTTGAAGTTCAGTAGTAGCAAAGATGAAAACAACGTAAGGCGGCGGCTCTTCAATAGTTTTTAAAAGAGCATTAAAAGCCGGAATCGAAAGCATATGAACTTCATCGATAATGTAAATCTTATATTTAGAATTACTCGGCGGAAAAAGAACTTCATCTTTGATTTGGCGGACATTTTCAACACTAGTGTTCGACGCACCATCAATCTCAATTACATCAAGGGATGTTCCGTTTGTAATTTCCCTGCAATTTGAACAGACACCACACGGACAATCAGTCGGACCATTCTGACAGTTCAATGCCTTAGCCAGAATTCGTGCAGAAGAAGTTTTTCCACACCCGCGAGGACCAGTAAACAAATATGCATGAGCAATTTTTCCAGATTTGATAGAGTTTTTCAGCGTTTGAGCAACAAATTCCTGACCAACAAGATTATCAAATTGCTGAGGACGCCGTCTAGTTGCAGTTACTTCATAAGACATAATTAAATTATAGCATAAAATCCAAGAAAATAAAAGATGATAACAAAGTCTGACCCTGATTTAACAGGGCGTCCCCCTTCGCTGCGCTTCGGGTCGCAGTATTCCGGGCTCGCTCAAACCGCTCGGTGCTTCGCACCTGCCTGCGGCAGCCCTCCATGTTGCTGACGCGTCTAAAAATTACACACTTGATTTTTTCAAAAATTCTCACTAATTTTTAAACTATGACTGCTGTTGAATTTTCTCAATTATTTCAAAACATTAATACTTCTGATTTTTTTGGGTGCGATTGCTCTCCTGCAAACATTTTTCTTTATCAAGAACAACAGCAAAGTTCCGTTTTTGTCCATAATCAAGTTTTATTCCGCTTTTTTGAAGATTTTCAGACTGGAAAAAATGCAAAATGTGCTTTTCCTATTCCATACACAAATTCTTCTCCTGACTTTCTTTTAAACTCAATTAATTTTTTGATAAATAATTATTCGCAGCTTGAATTTTGTCTTTGTTCTCAAACTCAGACTCAACTGATTGATGAAATACTCCAAAATCATTTTCCTGATTTATTTATTTCATGGCAGTCTGACCGTTCCCAAAGTGATTATTTATACCTCCAGGAAAATCTTGCCCAATTACAAGGTCAAAAATACCAGAAAAAAAAGAATCACATACTGCACTTTTTAAAAACTTATGATAACCGCTGGAATTTTCTGCATTTTGATAAATCCACTGTCAATGATAAGATAAAACAACAAATTCTGCTTGTTGAAGAAAAATGGTTTTCAGAAAGAAACGGCTCCGAATTTCCAGAACTCATTACCGAAAAAAATATCATTTCCAACGCAGTCAAAAATTTTGAAATTTTAAATATGTCAGGTGGAATTTTGTTCATCGATAATAAACCTGTTGCCATGACTCTCGCCTCTCCAGTTTCTTCTTCAGTTCTAGACATTCATTTTGAAAAATCTCTTGCAGAACCAGCAAAAAATGGAGCTTATGCCGCAATCAATCATTTTTTTGCACAAAAATGTACTGAATATAAATACTTAAATCGCGAAGAAGATTTAGGAATTCCAGGTCTTAGAAAGGCAAAACTTTCTTACAAACCAGATATCATTTTAGACAAATTTTCTGGAAATCTTCAGAAAAAATAACAAATGTAAATCAAATGGCTGAAATTTCGTCATTAATTTTAAAATTTCTTGAAAAACCAGTTTACCCGGCTGTCCGGCTGGCACAGACAAATCACAAACTTTCGAAGTCTGATACTTACTATTTTGTGTATTTTTCTCTAAATTCTTGAAATTCTCTTCTATAAAGACTATAATAAACACTACAATAAATTATTATTTATATTTTTGATTTTAAAGGACATTTAAAACAAATGACTGAAATTGAGCCATTTGTTTTAATCTAGAGTTTCTTCAAAACTCATATATTTTAAGGAAGGATAAAATGCCAAAAATTGAGTGCAACGAAAAACTTTTTTTTGAAGCTATAGGAAAAAAATATTCTTATGATGAACTGGAAGATGTTCTTCCATGTGCAAAAGCAGAACTTGACGAAAAACCTGATTTTTCTTTGCCTGAAAATGAAAGAGTGGTAAAAATTGAATTGAACGACACGAACCGCCCTGATTTGTGGTCTACAAATGGTGTTGCACGTCAGATAAAACTTCACGAAGGCGGAAAAACAGTTGATTACATGAAGCTTATGTCAAATTTTGGCAATGCTGATTATGAAAATCGTGTAGTTTATGTTGATGAAAATGTAAAAGATGTGCGTCCTTTTATGGTCGCTTTTATGATTACCGGAAAACCAATTGATGATCCGATGCTTAAGGACATTATTCAGACTCAGGAAAAACTCTGCTGGAATTTTGGCCGCAAACGAAAATCTATTTCTATGGGTGTTTACCGTATTTCTCAGATTGAGTTTCCTGTGAAATATCATGCTGTTGACCCAGACAAAACAAGTTTTGTTCCTTTGCAGTGCGAAAGCCCTATGACCTGTCGTCAAATTCTGTCTGACCATCCAAAAGGTAAAGATTTCGGCTGGATTTTGAAAGATGCAAAGCTTTTCCCTTTATTGTCTGATGCAAAAGATGAAGTTATGTCTATGGCTCCAATTATCAACTCAGCAACTTTAGGTGCCGTTCAGGTTGGCGACAGCGATTTGATGGTCGAACTTACTGGTGACAATATGGAAAATCTCATTCTTTCTGCAAATATTGTTGCCTGTGATTTTGCAGATCAGGGTTACACTATCAAACCGATTCTTGTAAAACATCCTTATGAAACTGGTCTTGGAAAAGACATTCTCGTTCCTTTCTATTTCCAGCCTTCTACAAAAACTACTCTTGGAGCTGTAAACAAACTTCTTGGTTCTGATTTTGATATGAAAACAGTAGAAGACGCTTTAATCAGAATGGGAAACTATGTTGAAATAAATAACGATGAAATTGTTTTAAAACCAGCTCCATACAGAAATGACTTTTTGCACGAAGTTGACATCATTGAAGATGTAATGATTGGCTGTAATGTTTCTGCTTTTGAACCCCGCACTCCTCAGGATTTTACTATCGGACGCCTTCTGCCACTCACAGAATTCAGCCGCAAAGCAAAAACTTTGATGGTTGGCCTTGGCTATCAGGAAATGATTTTCAATTATGTTGGTTCCAAAAAAGATTACATTGATAATATGATGATAGATGGTTCTAAGGTTATTGAAATTGCAAATCCTATGAGCGAAAACTATCAGTTCATCCGTTCCGAAATTCTTTCTTCTCTTTGTCGCGCAGAAGCTGGTTCTGCAAATGCAATGTATCCGCATAAAATCTTTGAAATCGGAAAAGTTGCATATTTGAAGGATGATGAAAATACTGGAACAATTACTCGTCAGCATTTGGGATTTTTGACTGCAGCAGGAAATGCAAACTTTAATACATTAGCGAGCGAAGTTTCTTCTCTCGTTTACTTCCTTGACCATGAATATAAAGTACAAGAATCTGATGATCCAAGATTTATTTTGGGAAGACAGGCTGCTTTGATTGTAAATGGTCAGGTGGCAGGTGTTTTTGGAGAAATTCATCCTCAGGTTTTGGAAAATTGGGGAATCACAACTCCTTGTGTTGCAGGCGAATTTGATTTGGAAAGTTTGATGGCAGACGTTTCTGTACAAAACAATGTTACTTCAAAAAATGACAACACAAAAACTGAATGTACAAACAAATCTTCTACAAACGGTAGCTGCGAAGGTCAAAAATCTGAAGCTGAAACAAATCCTATAAAATATTTCAACGAACATATTGAACTGCGCGTTGCAAAAATCGAAAAAGTTGAAGAAAATCCAAAAGGTGACAAACTTTATATCGAAACTATGGATGACGGTTCAGGCACTCCACGAATTATTCAGTCTGGTTTGCGTCCATATCTTTCAAAAGAAGAACTTTTGGGTAAACATGTAATCATCGCAGCAAATCTAGCTCCACGCAAAATGAAGGGAGTTGAAAGTTTTGGAATGCTTTTGGCATGCGATTATGTTGAAGACGGTCAGGAAAAAGTTGAACTTTTGACAGCACCTTGGGCTGCACCTGGAACAATTGTCGTTCCTGCTGGTTCTGACCCATCAATCCCAAAACCTGCAAAAATAGATGCTGACAAGTTCTTTAAAATCGTTATGAAAATTGAAAATCACAAAATGGTTTTGAATGGAACACCGCTCACCGCAGACGGAAAAGAAATTACTACAGAAAAATCAGATAACTGCGAAGTATGCTGATTTTTTGAATAAAAAACTAAAATTTTAAACAAAATCACGTGCCGGATTTTATAATCAAAAAAAATCAAAACGGCACGTGATTTTTTTTTAGTTCTGAGCCTTCCAAAGTTTGTGTAGATTGCAATATTCGTAAGCTGCAATAACTTTTTCTCCTTCTGAAAGTGCAAACACAGCTTTTGGATCATCACCAGGCTTGAGCCATTTTTTCTGAATGCCTTTGTCAGTCTGAAGCAGAATCCATTCGATATAATGTTCTTCCTGCATTGGATGAGCAACCTGTCCTACACTCACAGTTACAACACTTCCATCAATCTGAATGACTGGAACATGTTTTTCGGTTGCTGCATCAGTTACGCCAGGAACCAGTTCAGCCATAGCTTCGCCACAGCAAATTGTAGGCACAGGCGTGTTTTTGACAATCGCAATCACTTTTCCACAATGCTTACAATAATAAAACTTCAATTCCATAAAAACCTCCTTGAAAATCTGCAATAATGAAATTTTACAATTAGTTCAATTTCGAGTTTCGATTTTCTATAATTAAATATAATAAATTATCTGCACATTTCATAGAAAATAATGCTCGAAGCCTGTGCTACATTCAAACTTTCCACATTCGACGATTCAAGACCGCAATCCATTCCTTTCCATGGAATAATAACAAGTTCATCACAATTTTTACGTACTTCATCACTTATGCCATGCTCTTCATTTCCAAGAACAGCCAGAACGGGCATTTTTTTTTGATTTTTGATGTTTTTTATCTCACAAACAGATTTTTTGGCAGATAAATCAGTTCCAAGTCGAATCATTTTTCCTTTCATCCATTCCAAAAACTCTTTGCACGAAGAAACTGAATAAATCGATACATATTCCATACCGCCTTCAGCCACACGATAACTGCTTGTAGTTATTGAAGACTGCGATTCATCCTGCGGAATTACAATATTCTTAATCCCGAAAAAAGCAGCAGAACGCACAATCGCACCAAAATTATTTGCATTGCCAATTCTGTCAAGCAAAACTGCATCTTCACCATTTTTTGCCCACTTTTCTGTCATTGCAAAATCTAAAGGCTCAATTGCAGGGCTTTCAATCATTGCCACCACTCCTTGATGATGAACTGAACCGCATAGTTTTTCCAAATCTTTTGCTGGCTTTTGATTATAAATTCCATGATTTTTTGCTAGCTTTTTACACAGTCCGCCAAATTTCGGTGCAACGTCTGAAGTAAAATACAACCGCCTGATTTTTTCAGGATGATTCTTTTCAAGTTTTTTTACTGCGGCAAAACCACAAACCGCAAGTTCATTTCGCTGAGTATTTTTCATGACTTTAATATACAATTTATAATTAAAAAAATCGAGATAACTTGTGACTGAACTATTAGGACAAATGTCGAATTTTGAACTTTTTATTTTTTAGGGTGGCTTTTTGCTTCGCAAAAAATGCGAGAAATGCATAGCATTTCTCGTCCCGAGTTTGCAATGCAAACTCGCGCTTTACAGGGTTACGTACGCACTTCGTGCTACCTTCATTCCTTCGCTTCGCTTCGGAACTGGCTTCGCCAGCCCTTACAATCCTTGCCACGGTTTGTAAATCATAAAATCGAGGTCTGTCCATTTTTTACAAACTAAACGTTCATTGATATTACAATTTTCAGTACAACTAGGGACAGACCTCCCCTACAGGGCAAACGCATTATAAAAAATATTTTCATAAAAGTTGGCGCGAGGGAGTGAGACACAGGGCAAAAAGACTTTTTTTGGGGCTGCCGCGAGAGCGGCATTATAATAGTTTCTATACCCCAAAAAACGTCTAGCGCATTATTGCGCGTTTTTGACCTGTGAATCACGACCGGGAGCCAGATATTACAACTAATCATTTTATAATGCGTTTGCCCTACCCTCCCCTACGACTTGTGAAAATATTTCGCTTCGCTACATATTTTCACAAACTCACGAGCCCATACGACCGGTCAAGGCACGCTTCGCTCAAGGCCTTGACTCGCTCGTTTTCAGGGGTTGTATTAACCCCTGAATAAAAAAAAGGCATTTCCACAAAAATATGGAAATGCCTTTTTTTTGATTAAATCTGCTGTATAAGATTACTCTTTTACACCACCAGCAGTAGCTCCTGCAATAATGTATTTTGAAAGACAGAAGTAAATAATCATCAAAGGAATGATTGCTAAAGTCATCAACATATAGTTAATTCCCTGGTCATTATTCATGTAGTCGGCATTTCGTGCATTTGCAATTACAATAGGTACAGTCCATAAAGTTTTTTTGGTAAGTACAAGTTGTGGAACGAAGTAATTATTCCAAGATGATACAAAAGAGAAAATTGCCTGAACTGCAAAGGCAGGTTTCATCATTGGTACAACAATCTGATTAAATGTTCTGAATTCATTACATCCATCAACACGAGCAGCTTCAACAATAGAATAAGGTAAAGTTGCTTCCATAGATTGATACATATAGAAGAAGACTACAGGTGCCGCAATCGAAGGAACAATCAAAGAAATATAACTATCCATCAAATGAAGCTTTGTAAGCAATCTAATAAAACCTAAAGTTGAAACCTGAGTTGGAACCATCATAACAGCCATAATAAACTTAAAAGAAAATTTCTTAAGCTTAAAGTTGTACATGTAAATTCCATAAGATGTCATTGCAGAAAAATATGTTGTAAAAATTGCTGTCATAATAGCAATAAAAAGGCTGTTCGCCATACCGCGCAAAATCGGATAGTTTTCTGCATAGTTACCAGTTGTACTTGAAAGCTGAACACCATATTTTACCAAAAGATTCTGCAGGAATTCAGATTCTGTTTTCTTATTAATAGAAAGATTCAAAAAGTTTCTGATTAATGATTTTCCTGGAAGTGCAGAAAATCCTAACTGAATCTGCATATGTGAACGAGTACAGTTAATAATCATGATGTAAAAAGGGAAAAGTGAAATTATTGCAAGTAAAACCAATACAATATAACACAAAACTCGTTTTAATCCTAATGTTCGACTCTGACTTTGTATTTTTTCCATTGTAAATCTCCTTGAATTAGCGTTTGTTCTGGTAATTCTGCATTGTCATCTTATAAACAATACCGCTCAAAACACCAGTAATAGCAAAAATCAAAACCGAAGTTACTCCGGCAGGTCCAAAGTTTTTGTTTGCCAAATGTTTGTTCAGTTTCATAATGATTGTCATTGTCGAACGATTTGGAGTTCCCATACCATTTGACAAAATCTGTGGAACGTCGAACATCTGGATACCACCAATCAAAGAAGTAATCAAAACGTAAACGAAAATAGGAAGAAGTAAAGGAATTGTAATCTTAAAGAAGATTGTCATAGCATTTGCTCCGTCAATTCGGGCAGCTTCAAACAAACTGTTATCAATTCCCATAACACCAGCCATCAACAGGATTGTAGTGTTTCCATACCACATCAAAAAGTTCATTAAACCGACAATTGAACGAGTCCAGCCTGCACTAGAGAAAAATCGAATAGGAGTATATTCAGGTAATTCTCCAGAAGCAATCTGAGATTCATTCATATTATTATAAATTCCTTTCAAGATATTATTAACAGGGCCATTTGGAGAAAGAAGCGCAAGGAAAAGCATTGCAAAAGCCGCAGCCATAATCAAGTTTGGAAGATAAATTACAGTTTTAAAGAACTGCTGACCTTTAAGTCTGAGTTCTGTATTTGTAAACCAAACGGCAAGCATAAGTGAAATAATGATTTGTGGAACAAAACCAATCAGCCACATAATCAAAGTATTCCAAAAGTACTTAGCCATATTGTCGCCAGAATTAAAAACAATCTCAAAGTTTCTTGTAATTGAAAGCTGACGGTCTCTCAATTCTTTTTTTGCTGCTTCAATAACTTGAGTTGCAGGTGTTCCAGAGCGAACTCCTTTTTTCACAAGTTTTGATACTTTTTTTGTATATTTACTTACTGTAATATCTTCTGCAGCAGTAGTTACAGCAGTCAAAATTTCATTTTCTAAATCACTTGTAGCTTTATCTGATAAATCGTAGTTTGCAGCAAGTTCATCAAGGGCAACTTCTGCATCATCAATCTGCCAGGAATAATATTCTTCCTGACCTGTAAAATATCGGGCAACAGTTGCGTTTGGTCCAATGATATCCAAGCCATCACGGTAATATTCCAAAAAACTATAACCAAATGTTGTTAACAATGGAATTAAAGAAAAAATGATATAAATCAAAAAGAACGGAGCAATGAAAAAATATCCCCATCTATCATATTGAACAGTGTGTTTTTTCTTTGTTTTACTCACTGCTGGTACTGTGTTATTTGCCATAATGACCTCGATAAAAAAAGTTTCAAAAAAAAGGGACTGCCTTTCAGCAAGTCCCCCTTTAGATTCTTACTTACTCAAACTATCGTTTCAAGTTTGGATAAAGTTCAATTACAGATGTATAGAAGTTATCCCATGCTGTATCAAGGTCTACTTTTCCTTCAAAGTAGTCTTTCATAGCAGCCTGAATCTTTTCGTTACATCCCTGATCATATTTTGTCATTGTTTTCTTTGAGATAGAAGCACCATTCTTTAAGTAGATAGGAAGTGGATCCTGATTTCCCAAGAATGCATTTTTGTATCCATCTTTTGAAAGAGATTCCATAGCAGCAGCACTGTTGATACAATCACCAGCTTTTACACAAATGTCTTTAAGTGTGTTTGTATCACAAGTGAGTGTGTACATAATATCTTTGATGATGTCTACGTTGTCAGAACCAGCAGCACCACAAATCCATGTTCCACCCCAAGAGAATCCCTGTGGACCTTCGCAGAATGCCCAGTCACCTTCAGCAGAACCTTCTCCGTGTGGCATACAGAAATCATAGAACCAACCTACAGCGAAGTAACCAAATACTTTACCGTCTTTCATCATTCCCTGTGTAGATTCAGCTGACCACAAAGAAGCTTTGTTGTTATATCCTTTTTCTGAATAAGTTTTAGTCTGTTCAATCCATCTGTTAATCTGTGGGTCGATTGTGATTTTGTTTCCTTTTACCCATGGAGATTTAACGTTATCCTGGAAAGCACGGAAAGCATCATCATAACCAGAAAGCATGAAATATCCTGCTTCTTTCATTTTTGCAGCAACTGCATCGAATTTATCCCAGTCAGAAATCATAGCCTGTACTTTTGCTGGATCATCTGTTCCAAGAACTTCTTTTGCATAAGAACGGCGATATACAAATCCACCTGGAGTTGACTGCCAAGAAACACCTTTAAGTTTTCCTTTTGAGTCAGTTACGATATCTTTTGTATACTGATACTGATTAGCAACATCTTTTGCTTTAAGACCGATGTCTTTCATTACATCCAAAGTATAAGTTGTATCTACATATTTAAGAGCATAGTCTGCTTCGATACAGAAAAGGTCGATTTTGTCATCAGCTTTTGCATTTGCCTGATTCAAAAGAGCTTCATCAAGTTTATCCTGATAAGCATTATTCTGATTTGGTGTCTGAATAAAGTTTACAGTAACACCCTGAAGAGCTTTTGGATTCTTTGATTTATAAAAATCATTGAAACGAGCTGGGAATTCATCGTTCCAAACATAAATATTGAGGACTTTTCCTCCCTTTTTCTTTGAGCAACTCGTAAATGTCACTAAAGAAGTTGCCAAAGCCATCATACATGCACCAATAACAATTCTCTTTGTCATTTAGTTTTTCTCCTATTTCCTAAATTCCTTAGGTTTAAACTCAACGTTTACTTAAGAAAACTCTTACTACAACGTTGTAATTAATATAATAATGCTTTATTTTTATTTGTCAACAAAAAAATCAATTTTTTTTTGGAAATTTTTAATTTTTTTTAGGGAATTTTTCCTATGCACCTTTTTATGAGAATCATGTCTATGAGATAGGGCAAACGCATTATAAAATGATTAGTTGTAATATCTGGCTCCCGGTCGTGATTCACAGGTCAAAAACGCGCAATAATGCGCTAGACGTTTTTTGGGGTATAGAAACTATTATAATGCCGCTCTCGCGGCAGCCCCAAAAAAAGTCTTTTTGCCCTGTGTCTCACTCCCTCGCGCCAACTTTTATGAAAATATTTTTTATAATGCGTTTGCCCTGGTCTATGAGATTGTTGAATTCTGTTTAAAATGGGGTACGACCTTGTGCCTTGCACGTGCTTGATTATTTATACACCAGTGTACGTTTTTTTTCGCACGTGCTGCGAGTTTTTCTTAACGCTCCGCTAAAAAACTCAGGGATAGTTTTGTTTAAAACAAGGTGTGTCCCTGCTTTTATTTTCACTGTGTGATTTTAGATTAATTCGCCAGTTGACTGTCTGATTTGCAGGGTTTTAAACTATACAGCGCACCGAGGCTTGAACAGGCGACGAAGTCGAGTCCGAAGGACCGAGCGGTAGCGAGCTGTGAAAGGCGACTGACTAACTAAATTTTGCTAAAAAAAAGGGGACAGACCTCTATTTTACAAAATAAATATTTTATTCTACCAATTTAACTTGTCTTTTTTATGTTCTTTTTTAGTTTTTATCTTGTTTATTCTGGAAAATCCAATTATAATAATATTGTGGCTGAATTATTTGTTGTGGGAACTCCGATTGGAAATTTAGGCGATATCACTTTTAGGGCTGTTGAAACTTTGAAAAGTGTTGATTTCATTGCCGCTGAAGATACTCGTCATACTTTGCAGCTTTTAAACCATTTTGAAATCAAAAAGCCGTTGATTTCCTGTCGTGCCCAAAATGAAAGAATTGCTGGTGAAAAAATAATTGAGTTGTTAAAACAAGGTCACAATGTTGCATACGCTAGTGATGCTGGCACTCCAGGTATAAGTGATCCAGGTGCTGTACTTGTTGATTTGGTTAGAGAAGCAGGTTTCAATGTTGTACCTGTTCCAGGTCCTGCCGCGTTTGCAACTCTTGTAAGTGTAGCTGGAACTGGTGGAAAAACCTTAATTTTTGAAGGATTTTTGTCACCAAAGGCTGGTAAAAGACGCACCCGTCTAAAAGAACTTTTGGAAACTGGAAATGCTGTTGTAATTTATGAAAGTCCTTTTAGAATTGTTAAACTTTTAGCAGATATTGCCGATATTGAAAGTACAAGGCGGATTGTTGTAGGACGGGAACTTACAAAGTTGCATGAAGAAATTTCAAGTGGCACTGCTAAGCAAGTTTTTGAAGATTACAGTTCAAGGCAATCTATTAAAGGTGAGTTTGCAGTTTTCATTTCTGGTGTAAAAAATGTTAAACATTTTGATGAATCTGCCGATAATTAATATATAGAGGGGTAGGATGTTATGATGATTAATAGTATTAATAACGTTTCTCAGGTAAACAATGTTCAGAATCTTCGCAAAACAGAAAATACTTCAAAAGTATCTGGAAGTGCTGATTCCATTAGTGTTTCTGCAGAAGCTAAGGAAATGGCAGAACTTTACTATATGGATAAAGTTGCGAAAGAAACTCCTGACATTCGAGCTGACCGAGTTGCAGAAGTCAAAGAAAAACTCAAAGACCCTAACTACTTGAATAACGCAGTCTTTACCTCTGCTGCTGACAAGTTTTTGTCTGCTTTAGGACTTTAATAAAGTAGTTTTGACATTTTTGGACGATTTTTAAGGCTGTCGAAAAATTTTGTTATATAAAAAATCTGCCGAATTTTTGATTTCGACAGACTTTTTATAACAAAGCTTTTGGACAGCCTTTTTTTTTGCATTTTTTTATATTCATGATTTATGGAGTGAAGCAGTTTATGTCTGATTTTATTTTTAGAATTAATCCAAATATTATTTTAGGTCCTTATACTGTAAGCAGACTTGGACAGCAGGTTCGTGAATGGGGTTCGCGTTTCATGGTGATTGTGGATCCTTTTTTGAATGAAGCAAAAGTTTCCGAAAAAATCATTCAAACTTTGAGCGACCGAAAAATCGATTGTATTATTTTTTCTGAACTGACTGAAGGAACTTCCACAAAAACGATTGCAAGAGCACTTTCACTTGCAAAAGAAGGTCATGTCCACGGAATTATTGCAATTGGAGGTGCAAAAGCACTGCATGTTGGAAAAATTGTAGCTGCACTTTACAATGAAGTTCACGATTTATACACTTTTGTGGATGGAGCAGTTCCGTCTACAAATCCATTACCTTTAATCTGCATTCCTACTACTTACAGAGCCCCTTTGACTTTTAAACAGGAAGTTCCAATCACAGATGCAAGATGCAATCAGCTTAAATTTATGCAGGTTCAAAACGCTGTATGCAAACTTGTTTTGATTGACCCAAATCTCATGCTCACACTTACTGACAATCAAAAATCTCTTTTTTCTATTGAAATAATCGGGATGGCGGTGGAAGCTTACATTTCCCAAAAAGCAAATTTTTTCAGTGATATGTTTGTGGAAAAAGGTCTCGAACTCATTTCCTATGCACTGGACGGCTCTCCGTCTTTGGAAATCACCACCCCAGAAGAAGTTCTGCTCGCTCAAGGTGGAATTCTTATTTCCATGGCAGTTTCTGCATCTGCATTAGGCATGGACACTCTTCTTTCTTTGAGCATTTATTCACGATATCATAAAAGTAAATCACTTGTAGCTTCCATTCTTCTTCCTTTTGCACTAGAAGATGCCTGCAAATTTAAAGTTGCAAAGCTTGAAAAACTCGCACACATTCTCAGAACCTGTCCTGAAGAAACGAGCGGAGCCGAAGCCGCAAACTCTTTAACTGAATATATCCGCGATAAACTTGGAATTGCAAACTTGCCTACCCGCTTAAAAGATTTAGGTTTATCGATTGAACAACTTTCTCTGGCAGTTGAAGATGTCGGTCAAACAAACCTCATTAACAATCTGCCTCGAAGCATATCTACCGATGAATTATTTGATTTTGTAAAGATGGCGTACTGATATGATAGAACCAGCAAAACTTTTTCAACTTGAAGGCGGTCAAAAAAGACGAAAACTTGCTTTGACTTTTGGAGCATTGGAACGCGACATTCGTGGAATTGCAGAAAAAGGGACTGAGTATTCGTTTACTTCCATGACCAGAGAGCAATACATCGTGCAGATTACAAAAGTTCTGTTAAAAGATGAAAAACTTGATGATACTGACAGAAAAGAACTTGAAAAACTTATTGCTCAGGACAATCTTGATGAATTGAGAATCTGTAATATTGCAAGAAATGCTCTTTTGGCGATAATCGGAACTTTTCCAGCTGAATGGGATTTAGTTATTGCACCTCACACTCCTTCCGTCGATGAAAACGGAATTGTGCGGAAACGCGATTTTTTTCCTGATGTTTGCGTTTATGCCGAAGACATCCGTTCTCCTTTCAACATCGGTTCAATTTTCAGGACTGCAGAAGCAATGGGAGCTGACAAAGTGTTCATTTCACCACGCTGCATTGATCCGACTCAGCCACGTGCCATTCGTTCAGGAATGGGTTGCATTGAAACAATGGGTTGGACTCGCTGCGATTTATCACAATTACCAAAAGATTTGCCTGTTTTTGCTTTGGAAACAGGCGGAACAGATATAAATGATTTTGTTTTTCCCCAAAAAGGCATCTGCATCATCGGGTCAGAAGAACTGGGGGTAAGCCCCGAAGCCTTAAAACGAGCCGATTACGGACGCGTAACAATTCCAATGAAAGGTCTTAAAGCATCGCTCAACGTGGGTGTTGCATTCGGCATTTTGATGCAAAAATGGGTGGAATCTCTGCAAAAATAAACAAATTTTTACAAAAGCCAATGTAAAATCACAATAAAAAATCACAAATGTAAAATTAGCTTTTCTGAGAATCATTTCAGGCGATGTAATCATCAGGAATGTTTATTACCAGAAAAGTTAATTATCAAGCAACATTCATCTGTTCAATGATATATTTCAATTGACTTTCCGACGAAATATTAAAATCTTTCAAAACCTGTTTATTTATCTGATAATATTCAGCCACATCATCCTGATAGAAACCAAGCATTTCTGCAAGATAAAGAAGCTCGTAATCAGAACGATTTGGATTATCATATTTATCAATATAAGCTTCAAGAAAATTCCATTTGGCAAAAACATCATAAGTACTTGGCGGCATTTTGAAATGTTTTGCATAAACAAGTGAAATAAAGTTACCTGCATTTCCAATTTCAAAAAACTCCATGATTTCATCACCAATATTTTCATACTGACTGCACAAATCTTTGACATACTGCTTCTGCTCATCTGATGCAGTCAACAGGAAGATAAGTCCCATTTTATCTAAAAGTCCCAGCGTATAATAATATTCTTCATCATGGTTTTTGGAAATTTCAGGGAAATTTTTATACAGATTATATGCGTACATTGCAGTGCGTTTTGCGTTCTTAAGTAAATGAACAAGTCTGTCTGTCGGTTGAATTTTGCTGATAGAAGGATTGCTGTCAGAAAAGATGAATTTCAACTCGGTATCAGAAAGAAGTTCCAGCGCTTTTGGAATGCTGAAACATTTCGAATCTTTTTCTAAAGCATATTTTAACGTGAGAAGCGAAAGTGTTGTATCATCACGAATAAAATCCAAAAGTTTCTGACGGTCGATAAAAGAACTGTCTTTTTGATTTACAATCGAACTTGCAATATCAAATCTGGATTCAAAAACAGGAATTTTTGACTGCATAGTGACAAATTCATAAGAAACAATTTCAACACCAGCAAAAATCTTTTCATCACAAGGCAAAATAATTTGAGTGATAGTTTCATCATCAGTAGAAAAAATCTTGAAACAATCGCGTTGAAGTCCGATTTTCTGTAACATCAGATTGATGATAATAATGCCAAGTCCAGCTCCTTCTGACTGGTCAATAACATTGGAAACAACTTCATCCATATTTTTATATTGCTGAACACTGTCCAGTTTTTTTTGAATACGTTCTTTTTCAAAAACTGTTAAAACTGAATTATTTTTGATTTCGATAACGACATTGTGATTCGTAAGCTGAAGGGAAAGTTTTACATATAGACCTGCTTTTCTTTGCAGTTCAAGATAATGCTCAAGTTTTTCGCAGGTTTCTTCCCTGAAGTGTTCCATTCCTTTTTCATAATCATCATGGTCGTTAATATCAAGATTTTTTTCTTTAAAATAAACACGTTTAATATTTGCTTTTTTTGAGTTCGCTAAAAGTTCGCCTAAACAATAATTGATATATTCCTGCAAATGCTCCTGATGACAAGCTTCCAAAAACAATTCCACAACACTACGGAAATACATTTCCATATTGCGCGAAAGTGTATATGATGTAACCTCTATGGGCATTCGGAGTTTAATTGCATCTAAAACTTTTTTTCTATCAACTTTTAAATGTTCTTCCATTTCTGTCATCTTTTTTATTTTACTATATTTTCATCGTTTTGTAAAAGAAATTTAATGATTTTTTTTTATTTTCTCCAATAGGCAGGGAACATAAAAATCATCATTGTGTACAATTCCAAACGCCCTGCAAGCATTGCAAAACTGTACCAGATTTTTACAAATGAAGGCAAAAATCCATAATTTGCTGACGGTCCGAGACTTCCAAATGCGGGTCCGACATTTCCAACCATAGAAAGTGCGCCTGTAAATGCTGAAAATAAATCAAGATTTCCAAGACATCCCACAAATGTCGTAACGGCAACAAGAACTAAATACAAAGTGAGGAAAGCTGTTACATTGAAAATAATATCTTTTCTTCCAACTTTATTATTCAATCTGATTGAAAATACACCGTGAGGATGAAGCATTCGTTTTGTTTCGTTATTTACCTGCTTTGTCAAAATAACCCAGCGGATTACTTTTATGCTTCCTGCAGTAGAACCAGAACAGCCGCCAATAAAATATAAAAGAAACAGCCAGAATTGCGCCGATGTTGGCCATGTAATAAAATCAGCAGTGGCAAATCCTGTCGTGGACATAAGCGACATTACTTGAAACGAAGCAAACCGCAAAGATTTTCCTAATGTTCCATAAGTTTTTAGAAGCGAAATTGTTACCATCACTATGAAAAAAACAACAATCCCGATATACGCTTTGAGTTCAGAATTATCACGCACTTCGCGAAAATTTCGTTGAATCAAATAATAATACAAACTGAAGTTGATGCCTGCCAGAAACATAAACACGGTGATAATAACATCAACAGCAACGGAATTGTAATCACCAACAGAAGCAGTTTTTGTTGAAAATCCTCCAGTTCCAAGCGTTGCAAACGAATGCGAAAGTGCATCGATAAAATCCATACCGGCAATTTTCAACAGAATTGTTTCTATCAAAGTAAAAGCCGTATAAATAAGCCACAAAACTTTTGCAGTTGTAGTGATTCTGGCTGTCACTTTCCCCTTTTCAGGTCCAGTTGTTTCTGCTTTTATCAGCTGGAAACCTCCAACTCCAAGCAAAGGCAAAAGCGCCACTGTCAAAGTTACAATTCCCATTCCACCGAGCCAATGCGTGAGACAGCGCAGCATATTTATGGAACGCGGAATGGAATCAATATCGCTAAGAATTGTAGCACCTGTAGTCGTAAAACCGCTGACACTTTCAAACAGAGCATTTACAAACGAGCCAAAATATCCAGAAAGATACATTGGAATGGCAGCCATCAAACTTGCAACAATCCAGGAAAGCGCAACAATAAAAAAAGTCTGCCTTCCTTTCATCTGATATTTAATTTTTCTCGTAGGAATATTAATTGCCACTAACAGGACAAAACTGATAATCATTGGGATAAAAAAAGCCGGCAAAAATTCAGTTTCTCCACAATAAACGGCAACTGCAACAGGAATTGCAAAAGTTCCGCCAACGATTGCCGCGAGAATCGAAGTAATTTTCAAAAGTGTGATAAAAAACATTATTCCAAACTTCCTGAAAAATAGTTTAAAACTTTTTTGCTGTTCTCAGATTTTGTAATTAAAACAACGTGGTCACCTGCCGAAATCTGTGTATTTCCGTTTGCAATAGAATAAACTTCAGTATTACGATTTTTATTCATCAAAACAAGGAAATTTCCAGGGTCGGCAATTTCTTTGAGAGTTTTTCCTAGAATTTTTGATGAAGAATTAATTTCACATTCAACAACTTCCAATTCTCCAGTTGTAACTGTGTGAATTTCTTTTACAGATTTTCCGCGTAAATGACTCATAATGGAATCTACAACAGCATCTCTAAGCGGAACAGGTACATCAATTCCAAGTTTTTTAGCAATTTCACCAAATGCAGCACTCGAAACAAGACTGATTGACTGCATCACACCCAAAGATTCAAGATAAGCTGCCAAAACCATATTCATTTCATGATTATGAGTAGCACAGATTGCCAAATCAAACGAAGTAATACCTTCTTCACGCAAAACAGATTCATCAGACGCATCAGCTCGAATTACACGTGCATCAGGGAATTTTTCAGATGCAGCTTTTGTCAGTTCATCATCAGTGTCAATAATCACAAAATCCTGAGAATGACGTGAAGAAAAAGCAGACATTTTGGAAGTGAATTTAAAATTAAAAAGATTTCCGAAAGCTGATTTCTGTGGTTTAATCAGTTTTTCTGCAATAATCGTACCGATGCGCCCCGCACCTATCAAAACAATTTTTTTTATTTCTTTTTTTCTTGAACCGCAAAGATTTGAAAGTGCAGAAATATCTTTTTTATCCAAAAGAACGCCAATAGTATTTCCGGCTTCCAGAACAGTTTCACCAGTCGGCAAAGAAGTGATGCCGTTTTTTTCAACATACGAAATTAAAAAGTTTACATCGGTTTTTGTACGTAAAGATTTTAATGCAATTTTATCAAAAGCAGCCCGTTCTTCAATAGTAAAACGCGCAATCACCAAATCTGATTTTGTAAAAGAAAGGACATTTCCAATGGCACCGTTTTCCACTGCCTGAACAATTGCATCAGCAGCTTCAACATCAGGATGAATCATATAATCAATGCCATAAAGAGGACGTTTGTTTGCAACTTTATCAGCAGAATGTTTTTTTTGAGCAGAAGTTGTGTTTACATAATATGCATAATTTCTGACTCGGGCAATTTTTAGAACATTTGGATAAACTGCATCAACCAGAGAACAAGTAATCATGTTCACTTCATCAGAAGAAGTGACACAAACTAAAGCATCTGCTTTTGCAATGCCCACTTCTTCGAGAGTGTCCAGATTATTTCCATCAGCACACATAACTGTACAATCCAGCTGATTTGAAGCATGACGGATAATATCTTCATCATTATCAATGATGGCAACTTGATTTCTTTCATTAATCAAAAGTTTGGCAAGCTGCACACCAGTAAAACCTGCCCCTACAATAACAATCTTCATAGGAGCATTATACTATAAAAACTACTGTTGCGACAACTTAGATTTCTTTTTTCCTGCAAAGAATAAAGCAGCATATACAAGGGCACACACAACAAGAGAAGCTACAGCTTCCAAAATTTCACTTGGAAGTCCAACGAGAATCACACCGATGTAACCTGTTCCTGCCATCCCGATTTTTTCCAAAGCAGAACGAATTCCTGTTCCATCAAAAATAAAAATACAACCGTAAACCATAAATGTATGCGCACAAGTTGCAATAAAACCACTGATTCCTGCAGCAACAGATTTTGGCATTTTTGGAATAAAATTCAAAAGTGTCCACAAAATCCAGGCAACTACGCCCAAAAGCATTCTTGGCAACACTGAACATAAAGGATTAACAAAAAGAGGATCCAAAATGCCTGTAGGACTCATTGATGCCATTATCAAAGACATAAGACCCATTACAAAACCAGAAAAAATTGCACCTGAGACACCTGTCATCATGGCACACAAAATTACAGGAATCTGCAAAATTGTGATGGAAATAGTTGGACTGAATGCAATAAAACCAAGTCTTGTAACTGTCAAAACAATAATCAAAGCGCTAAAAGCTCCTACCAAAGCAATTTTCTTATTCCTGTTTAATGCAAGAGTTGTCTGATTTTCCAATAAATTCATAAAATAACCTCAATTAATAATTGTTCAAACATCAGGTTTTTCAATTTTAAACCAAGTCAAAGATTTGCAGTTTATACTAACGACAAAAAGCCACCCAAAATATAAAACTAAAAAACTCAAAATTGAACTAAAAAGATTCTGCAGGCAAATAATTTTAATTCAGCTCGATAGCCCGCTTAACACCGAGCAAAACAAGTTCCGGCACAATCTGATCGAACAAACCGTAATCACTGAAAACTTTTGCAAATCCGCCAGTTCCAAGAATAAACGGTTTTTTACCGCCAAAAACTTTTTTCTGATAGATGTAAGAAATTTCTTTAATTGCACCGGCGTGACCGTAAAAAAGTCCAACCTGAATCGCCTCAGTTGTAGTTGAACCCAAAACTTTTTCAGGCTTTGCAATTTCAACAGAAGGCAGTTTTGCGGTGCCAGTTGCAAGCGCGTCCACAGAAATTTTAAAACCAGGTAAAATAGAACCACCCAAAAACTCATTATTACTAGAAACAAGTTCCAAAGTAGTTGCAGTTCCCAAGTCCACAATCACCATATCAGTATTTGGATACAAACTTACGCCACCCATCGCAGCAGAAATCAAATCGGCACCAATTTCTTTTGGATTTGGATATTTAAGTTTCAAACCAGTTTTAATTCCAGCCTGCACAAAAAGCGGATCACAATTCAAATATTTTGAACACGCACTGGCAAGTGAATAATTCACCGTAGGAACGACACTGCAAATGCCCACTCTGGAAATATTTTTCCAATTAAGACCATTTTCAGTGATGACAGTTCTAAAAAAAATCCCAATTTCATCAGAACTGGAATGAATATTTGTTTCCTTTCTGAACTGCAAAATCAGTTTTTCGCCTTCAAAAAGGCCACAAGTCGTCGAAGTGTTTCCAACATCAATAGTTAAAATCATAATTTTTCCAATAAATTCCATGGTGATAATACAAAACGGTTCTAATTCAACCAAGCGTGACGCTGCACAAATTCTGAGTAAAGTCAGATTTAACAAAAACTCAGACGCAACGTAAAGTCTGATTCTGAAACATCATCACCCGAACAAGATAACAGAACCGTCTGCACAAATACATCTGCCGGACAAATTCATCAAAAAAAATAAACTCGCCGCACAGCCAAAACAAACAATGATTTAATTAATATAATTAATTTAATAGAAGATTTTGATTATTTTTTTACATGCATAGTACCTGTCCTCCGGATCAAGTCTTTCAAAGAAGAGCTTAAAAATTTTTCGAATCAATTCCACAAGGGTAACTGTTCAATATATATTTACCACATTTTGACATTTTTGTCAATTTTGTCGATTTAGTCAATTATATAAATTAGGGACAGACCTTATTTCTAACTCCCAGTTTTCCCGAGTTTTAGCGTAGCGTTAAAAAACTCGAGGCTCGTGTTAACAAAACATACATTGGTATTAAATTTTTTAGACACGAGCCAGGGACAGACCTTGCTTTGTTAAAATGGGGTACGACCTTGATGTTATTATTGCTATAAAAAGGAGACAGACCTCTCATATAAAAAATTCGTTATCTCCAAAAAAATCACTCAAGATACTTATAACTTATGCCGATAAATAAATTGAATAATTTTAAAGGAATTCTTTATGAAAAATAAATTCATATTTTTTTATTTCAGTATATTACTTATCCTCGTAAGTTGTAATTTTTCCTATGAACCAACAAATCAATCTTCACCACCTACTGTTGATTACAACAATAAATCGATAGTACTTTCCATTCCTAAAAAAACAAATACTGCAAAATACATAAACATCTACCGTCTTGATATCACTGAAAAAGCGTCCGAAAATGAAGAAGAAAATATTCAAAACATAGGGATTTTATATCCTCAGTTTGCCGATACAAAAGGCACTGCTTTTATTTTTTATGATTCCTATATAATAAAAAATCATTCTTATAGATACATGATTCGATATACCGATTTAGGTGAGTATACATACTCTAGATGGTCAAACGACATCGTGGCAAAAGATGGTTATGATTCAACCACCCAAATGACATATAACACCAGTTCTGCCTATTTAAGTTATGACAGCACATTTTATTCCATAAAAATAAAAGGAACTATTACACCACCAACAGTTGAAAAATTTGATGATGATTTTCAGCCAATGATTATCGCAAGAACTGCAGAAAAAACACAAGTTTTTCCGCTTCAATCGATTGAACAAGATACTACTATACAACTAAGAGGTATACTACCTTCTTCGTTTTTAGACACTCCTGTTACAATTGTTGGTATAGTTCCTCAAAAAAATTGTTATGTTACTCCATATTCAATAAGCAATAACCGTGCAGCAGAATCTGAAAATGTGGGAAATCCAGAAGAATCATTAACCCAAAAAGAAGATTCAACGGAAAACTCAAATTCATCTGACAATTCAACACCTGAAAACAATTCACAGATTAATCAAACCGAAAATGACGATGAAAGGACCAATAATCCAGATATAAAACAAATACACTGGCTACCTGCAACTTCTATAAAACTGTCTGGCTTTTCAGACAATACAATCACAATTCCTTCTTCTGCACAAAGTGATGGATTTGATTATTCTAGAAAATCAGAATAAACCGTAAAATTGTAATTTTTTTCACTTTCTTTTTTTTCAATTAAGAAACTCAAAAAAAAACAACGAAAGCGATTAGAAAAGCAAGGTCTGTCCCTGTTTTTCACGAGTTTTAGCGTAGCGTTAAAAAACTCGAGGAACCAAGGTCTGTCCCGAGTCACCAAGGTCTGTCCCCAATTTTCGCACTCTTATCCTCACGAAATACAATTTTTCAAAATGACAATTGAACACTTTTTGAAAAAATGTTAAATTTAATGTTATGAATACTCTTGTTGCGCTGTGTGCCATTGGAGCAGAAAAAATTCTTGGCAACGAAATCAAACATCTTGGATATAAACTTGCTGGGAATGCACCTGGACGCGTTTCTTTTTTTGGCGATGACGATTCTCTTTTTAAAGCAAATCTTTGCCTTCGAACTGCAGACAGAATCTTTCTGCAATTGGCAAGTTACGATGCATTCAATTTTGATGAACTTTTTGACGGAGCATACAAAATAAACTGGCAGGATTTTCTCAAAAAAGATTCCAAAATAGTTGTAGATAAAGTTCGTTCCAACAAAAGCAAACTGAATTCCGAACACTCCATCCAAACCATGGTTCACAAAGCCATTTATTCAAAGCTCGGTGATATCTGGCACATGTCAAGTCTTCCAGAAACCGGTGACCAAAGTGATATCCGCATTTATCTTGATGAAAACAAAGTTCTGATTCTGCTTGATTTATCAGGACTTCCTCTCCATAAACGAGGTTATCGTGTTGACGGCGGAACAGCTCCTTTGCGCGAAACTACAGCAGCAGCTCTTTTGCAGCAAACACTCTGGAGAAGAAAAACTCCACTTCACGATCCTTTCTGCGGTTCTGGAACAATCGCAATAGAAGCAACTCTTTATGCTTTCAATGTGGCTCCAGGATTTGGCCGCCGCTTTGCACTTGAAAATCTTCCTATTTATAACAAAGAACGTGCAGATAAAATCAGACAAGAAGAAGCTGAAAAAATAAGAACTGATGTAGAAGTTAGAATTACGGGTTCTGATATTGACGAAAAAGCAGTTGAACGAGCCAAAAAAAATGCAGAATATGCATGTGTTATGGCAGGCCGTGCATTAAAATCAATTGGAATCAGTACGCACATTCAGCGTCCAGATTTTATTCAAGCTGATTTTAAAGATTTGTCAGCTCCTTATGATGAAGGATTGATTTTATGCAATCCGCCTTATGGAGAACGGCTTGGAAACGAAGAAGAAGCCGCTGAACTTTATCAAAATATGGACAGTCTTTGGCAGGAATTTCCAAATTGGGATTTAGGCATCATCACATCAAATCCAGATTTCCAGAAAAATTTTAATCATCAGGCGAATTCAATCAAAAAAATCAAAGCTGGTAACCTTGATACTTCATTCTACATTTATAATAGAAAAAAATAGCAAAAAAAACAGGAAATACATTTTTCCATAAACCGGTAATAAAACTAAAAGGAAAAGAAAATGGCAATTGTTGTAGAACATGACAAACGAAAACACGAAATTCTCCAGAAATCTCTTGATGTATTTGTAGAACAAGGATATGAAGATGCCACTTTTCAAAAGATTGCAGACCATTGTGGCATTACAAGAACAACACTTTACATCTATTTTAAAAATAAACATGAAATTTTTCTTGGAAGCATCAAAGAACTTTTATTGGAGCTGGAATCAAGCCTTCGTGACATAATCAAAAAAGACATGGACAGCATTGAAGCTTTAAGGCAGATTCTTTTCACAATTGTAGATGCCTGCGAAAACAACAAAAAACTTTTCAGCGTGTTGTTAAATTATCTTTTGCAACTCAAAAAAGCAGGTGTGGATACAAACGAACGAGTTCGCCGCCGCGTAATCAAACTGCGCCATTTGTTAAGCACCGTTTTAATCAAAGGAATTCAAAAAGGTGAAATCAAAAATGTAAATGTAAAAGATATTAATGAACTTTTATACGGAATGATTGAAGCTTCCATTTTCAGAATTGCAGTATTAAATCAAGAAAGTGTGATGGAAGTAAAACTTGCACTCGGAAATGCAATCGATTTGTTAAAATAAAGGCTCATACTGATGCCCATGCTGGCGCATAACACACCTTCTCACCATCATTCAAAACATTAAAAAACAAACCCAGATTGAGATAATTTGAAAATCAAACTTCACAATCTGGGTTTCTATCATTTTTAGGTAAACTATCTCTAGAATTTTGCTTTTCTAAGTCTTACCTGCTCGATATCTTCACAGAAAAGCTGTCTTAAGTCATTCAAACCAAGTGCCATAAGTGCCATTCGGTCAATTCCAATACCCCATGCAAGAACCGGACAATCAAGTCCCATAGCTTTTGTAACTTCAGGACGGAAAATTCCAGAACCACCAAGTTCGAACCAACCCAAAACAGGATGCTTGATATGAACTTCAATAGAAGGTTCTGTGAATGGGAAATATCCTGGAACATATTTTACTTCTTCAGCACCGGCAATTTCAGTTGCAAACATTTTCAGCATACCTAAAAGGTCGCGCAAAGTTACATCGTTACCAGCAATAATTCCTTCTGTCTGATAAAAATCAGAAAGATGAGTTGCATCAACTTTATCATAGCGGAAACAACGGGCAATACCAAAATATTTTCCAGGAACTTCAGCCTTGTGCAACTGATGAGCCGAAAGAACAGTTCCCTGAGAACGCAAAATCAATCGTCGTGTAAACTCATTATCAAAAGTGTAATTCCATCCGCGACTGCCAGTATTTCCACCATTTTCATGAACAGCTTTAACATTGCTCAAATATGGTTCTTCAATCATTTTTGCATGAGTTGGATTTTTGAGGCGGTAAACATCGTGAATATCTCGTGCAGCATGGAACTGAGGCATGAATAAAGCATCGCCATTCCAGAATTCAGTTTCTACAAGAGGTCCGTCAAATTCCTGGAAACCAAGACTCACAAGTTTATCTTTTACAGATTCCAAAAACTGAACATAAGGATTTGTGCGACCTGGAATAATTCGTGCAGGAGGAACGGCAATATTATAACCACGGAATGTACCGTTTTTCCATTCACCGCTGGTAAGCATTTTCGAGGTAATTTCACCGATTTCATTTCCAGTGATTCCAGCTTCTTTTAAACCATCACGAACAGCAGCAAAATCCTGAGTAAACTGATAGTAAACAGTTTCGCGTTCAATCATTTTAAATGGAGAATCTGCAGCACCACGTTTTTTTGCAAGACCGTTCATTGCCTCAACTTCCTCTGCCGACATTTCATCTTTATTTAAAAGGCCACCTTCCGCGCCACAACCTTTCTTTATCAAATCAGCAGTAACAGTTATTCGCGCTGGCAAATCAGCTCCAGTATATTCCACCTTTTTTTCAGCATTCATTTTCAAAACGCCTTCTTTTACTAATGGACCAAAAGCAGAACCAACATCTTTTTGTTCAAGACCGATTCCATTTGCAATTTCAGGCATAGTGTGGGCACCATTTTTCTGCAGAAAATCTACCATTCTCTGTTCAACAGTTCCCGTCTGAGCCATTGCCCGTCCAAAATCAGTAATTTCATAAAATGTATGCGGAGTTCTGCGGATTTCTTTTAAAAGCCCTTTACCAGAAAGCCATGAAAAAGCCTGATTAGCATGACCTTCTTTATAATCAAGTTCTTTTTGAAGTTTTTCAGAAGTAAGTTCATCTTCAGCTGAATATTTTAACAAAACTTTAATTTCAAGCGGATGAAGATTTTTGATTGTATTTTTAACGTCCATTTTTTTATTCCTTTTTTGCGTTAATAAACTTATATAATTTTGAAAACAAATTCCAAAAAAAGTAAAAGCCGGTTACTTAATCAAAAGCACCGGCAGTTATTTTACAATATTTTTGAGAAAAAATGAATAGGTTAACGGTCAAATTTTATATGTGCAGACCAAACTGCTTTTCTCTGACCACGTTCATCTTTAAAGAATTTTTGAGACTGTGGTTTTAAATATTTATAATAATTATATTTATATTCTTTCTGAAAATCCTGAAGGCAGGCAAGAACTGTATTCATGGCTTCACCTTCATCATAAGTAATATAAAGAGTTTCATAATAAATGCGAACTTCATCATAAATCGGCATGTATTCAATTTTAACAGAAGCATTTCTATCTGTACAATGCTGATTTTCTGGAACAATTATCAAAGTTCTGAGTTTTTCCTGTTCGAATTTTTCCCGTTCAAATGGATCATCGCTAATTGGTTCAGCAAGCAGCATTCCTCCAAAAATTGATAAACAAGCTAAAATTGCAAGAATTTTTTTCATATCAAACCCCTTTAAATCAACACTTAAATCAGCAGCAATCAAATACGCCACATCAAAAAACTTTATATTCTACTATTTTATCGTATTCTAAAAAAAAATCAAGATTTATTACATATTTCCCTGCATCAATTCCAAGAGTCGGCGGTTCTTTTATCAAAACTTTACCGTTTATCTGCTTAGGCTTATTTTTGATAATTGCCCTGAAATGCCCGCGCACTGCATTTTTTAAAGCTTCAGCCGCTGCCTTTTTTATTCCATCAAATCCATCGCTGAGTTTTCCATAACCACGCCCATGAATTACAGGATTTTTGATAGATGCCCAAAGATTATAGTTTTGAATTTGTGATTCATTTCGTTCAAAAGTAACCCAACAGTTCATCCTTTCATTTTCAAGCCATACTGATGAAAAAGTAATCAAGCGCAAAAAATTTTCAGATGGAACGATTTCTGTGATTTCTAGATTTTCTTCAACACCGCGAGCATTATCTTGTGGAGTATAAGAAAATTCCCAACCATAAACCATTCCTTCTATCAAAAACGGTGCTGTCTGTCTGATTCTAGAAATGGGATAATCATAAACGTCAGAAGACAAATCCTGAGCTTCTTCAAGTTCAGGATAAGCATCAAGTTCTGCCCACAAAGGAAAATGAATTTTTCTAATTTGAGAAGGAGAATTGGCAAAAATCAATCCGATTGAAAAAATCACTAAAAAGAAAAGAATTAGCTGGCGTTTTTCCATATTTTTATTGGATGAATTCCCATTCTGATGACAAAATAAAGCCATGCTGCCAGAAAACCAAACAGATGAGTCATGTGCGCAACATTTCCACGGCTTCCCAAAAACTGACTTCCAAGTTCAATGATTGCATAAATCAAAACCATCACAGGAGCAGGAACAGGAATGATTCCCCAGACAAGAATCACTGAGCGCGGAAAAAAAACTGCATAAGCAAACAAAACCGAATAGATAGCTCCGCTGGCTCCCAAAAGAAAAACTCTATATTGTCCTGTAAATCTATACACTAAAAAAGAAAAAAATCCGCTTAATGCACCGCATACAAGATAAAAAAGCACAAATTCCTTTGAACCAATCGCCTTTTCTAAAGCAAGTCCAAAAACAAGAAGACCGAGCATATTGCAGACGATATGAGAAATATTTGAATGTAAAAACATATAAGTCAAAAACTGCCAGTACATATGATGATACTGAACATTAATTACATTCAAAGCCCCGTACGTATTTGCGTAAATATAAAACTTCGGAAAAAGATAACTCAATCCAAAAATGATAAAATTAATCAATATGATTGAAATTGTTACACGAGAATAAGTATATTGAAAAGGTCTGCGAAAAAAAATTTTATTTTTCATGTTCAAAATATGTCACTCTGTTTCTGCCGTTACTTTTTGAAACATAAAGAGCCTGATCTGCCTGATTTACAAAACAATTCGGTGAATTGACAAGATTGGTGTCAGCATCAAAAACAGAAACTCCCACAGAAATTGTAACATGAAGATGCTGGTCGTTGTAAACAAAATCATGTTCATCGATTGCAGAGCGAATTCTTTCGGCAACAATCATTGCACCGTCTTTATCTGTATCACACAAAAGAACAGTAAATTCCTCTCCACCGTAACGACTTGCAACATCCACATCGCGCAAAGATTTTTTTATGATGTCTGCAACTGAAATCAACACAAAATCGCCACATTCATGACCATAAGTGTCATTAAACTTTTTGAAAAAGTCAATGTCAAACATCAGAACTGCAATATTCTCTTTTTTCAGGAATGCAGAATCAATAGCTTCTGTCAGATAATTAAAGAAATAATATTTGAGTTTGAGATGAGTCATCATGTCGGTAGAAGACATTTCCATCAAAGCAGCATTATTAATTGCAACAGATGCCAAAGAAGCAATCGACATAATCTGAGATTGTTCATAATCCGTATATGATGTATCTTCTTCTATGGCAATTCGTTCCTGCAAAATAAGCATTCCGTTCAAGTGATTTTTTTGAATCAAAGGAACGATTAAAGTCGGTGATAATTTTTCGATGGCAGACAAATCTTTACAATCACCCACAGCATCTTTAAGTTCATCAAAAGTTACAGGCTTTTTTGCTTCCAAAAGTTTTGCGGTAATTGGTGTAGAAACAGGAATAGAAACTTTTTTATCACTTGAAAAATCTTTGTCTGTTTCCAAAATAAAACATTCATTAGTAATCAAATCTCGAACAAAAATTTCAGCTCCGAGAACATGCATTTGAGCCATGCAGATGTAAACGATGGATTCCAAGAGATTTCCAAAATCAAGATTCTGGCAGAAAGATTTTGCAATATCCAAAAGCTGCTCTAAATCATAAATACGTTTTTCGTACTGTACAACCTGCTCCAAATCACCTTGAGATTCTGTAGTTTTTTTTGTCTGTTTTTTAGTTCTAACCTTACCCATGATTATTCACCATTATTAACTATAACATAATTTTTCATAATTTGGAAGAATATCTCCCAATTTCCATAGTTAGTTTCCAAAAAATTCGTATATTCACGATTTCTAGATGACATCATCAATACTTTCAGATTGGAAATCAGTTCACTAGACGGCTTTTTTGCATCCTGAATTATTTCACCAAGCAATTTATACAAAGAAACAAGATTTGTCACAATGGTCTGCATAGTTTCGTGTGCATCATGATTAATAACTTCAACCATTTTTTCAAGTCTGTTATAAAAATCTTTATCTTTTTTGCTGTCACGAATGTAACTTTCCAAAACAGCAATACTGTTTTTTTTGTCATTACCAAAACTATCTTCAAATTTTTTGAGTTCTTCATCAGAATTCAAAGCTGCGTATACTATGGAAGAAAAAGTCGTTTTATAACTCGGATTATTGAAAAAACCTTCAATAACAATATCATTTAATAACGCTTTTACAGAATCGGGGAAATAATAAATCAAAAAAGTTTTTAGAATTTGTAAAGGGAAAATCCATTTGAATGAAAGCGAAGCTTCTTTCTGCAAAATTGAGTTAAAAATATGATTGTATGACTCCACATCTTCAAGAGTGATATTTGGAAAAAGAGAATTCACTTCTTCTGAAATTGTTTCATCCTGAATTTCCGAGCGGATTTTCTGTTCATCTTTTAAAAATCTTGCTTCGATAATTTTTGCAAAATCTTGTCGTGGGGAGCCGGAATATTTTGCTGTTTGCGGTTCATATTCTAAATCTTCTTTGCACATTCTGATAAGAATTTTCAGTTTTTCAGGCTGGAGAACACTTTTTATTATATAATTAATTTTTTTGAGATTTCCAATATAGTTTTCTTTTTCGGCATCGCTCAATTCGTTTCCTTTTCTAAGCTGAGCCAGAGCAATTACAGCTTCTGCCGTTGTTGTTGTAATCTTAAGTCCGCTAATCTGATAATACATATCCTCAAGAAGATTTAAAGCCTTAATTGCAGGAAGTTCTTTATAAGTCGGTTGATAAGTAAAATTTCCGATTAAAAAATTTGAATCAAAAGACTGCAAAAACGGAATAAAATTGTAATGACAAAACTCTGCAAGCTGCCGAAGATTTAAGATATCTTTATCCATTTTTACAAAATTGTCGGAATTTAATTCTTTAATGATTTTTTCAAACTGTTTTTTTTGATGCGCGTAAACTTTATCTTCATGGGAAATATCTTCTATAACTTCTTTTTTTCGATTTTCAAATTCAAGCTCTTCAATTATTTCCTGCGATTCTGATGAATACCCTGTTATCATCAGCTGTGCCTCAAAACGCTGCTGACGGTGTAAATCATTGGAATGAATTGTTACAGAAAAAAGATTATCCAGAGGTTTTGTATTTTTGTAAAGTGCAAACAAAGCTTCTGCAAAATTTGGCTGAAGCATGCCATTTTTACAAATCATAGGTTTGAATTCACGAATTTGAGCATCTATTTTGCGCATAAAAGCTCTTTTTTGAACTTCTGGAGAGGATTTTTTAAAAATTGATTCAAAAAAAACTGTAATTGCCTGAATAAAAGTCATCTTATCTCTCTAATTGAAAACGTGAAATCTTACTAAAAGTTTTTTTAGCCATCTAATACTATTCTAACAAAATTATCGTATTTTTTTAAGTGATACTTTATCCTTTTTTTCTGGAAAGTAAGGTCTGTCCCTGATTTTTCCTGATTTTTTCAAGTTATAAAAATAAGGGACAGACCTTGATTTTATGAAATAGCTTTCGTAAAACTGGGGACAGACCTTATCTTTGTCACCCTTTTTTCCTGCAATTATTTTCCTCTATTCTTGACCAATTCTTAATTAATCTTTAATATCTATAGTATGAATAAAGATGAAATTCTTTTAGAATTTATTGAACAAAAAAGTATTGATGCTTTGTCGCTTTTTACAAAAAGTAATGATGATTTTGAAGCTCCTGCAGATATAATAGCAAAAGTTTTTGGTGCAAAAGATGATTTTTCAAAAATCCAGGATGAAGATATAAAAAAATTAGTTGCAAGTTTTAAGAACAACCTTACTCTTTTGATTCAAAAAACTTGGGTTGAAAAATCTGATATCGCATTGAAGGAAAGACTTTTATATCAACTTGAAATTTTCTTGCAGGATTATAAATGGATTGAAGATTATCCATTATTTTTGCAGATAATCAATCAGGCTGTATTTTTGATGTTCGGACAGGATCCTGAAACTCCAGATTTTGCAGAATACACTCTCAGAATTGATCCGGAATTTGGAATTTTCTGGTGGTATATTTCAAACCTTCCTCCCAAAAATGAATGGTCAGAAAGCAAGTGTCGGATTGCAATGTTGCTTGGAATGTTTTTCCTTGCAAATTATTAATTAATTCAAAAAATGCAAACCGAGGCTATCAAAAATGTCTCGGTTTTTTTATTTAAGGTGTAAAAAATACAGTTTTTATGGGAGAAATCAAAATGGACATAAAACTTATCACTGACAGATTGAAAAAAGCTAGTTCTATTCTTGCAATGCAAAATGCACAAAAGAAAAATGCAGCACTTTTACAGGTTGCTGAAGCATTACATCAACATAAATCTTCTATAATAAAAGCAAATCAAGAAGATATAAACCAAGCCAGAAAAAAAGGGACAAGCGAAAGTCTAATCGACCGTCTTACGCTTACTGAACAACGAATAAATTCAATTATCGAAAGTTTAAAGAATGTGATTTCTCAAACTGATCCAATAGGCGAAGAAATATCTGGATGGAAGACACCAAATGGGCTGAATATCAGGCAAGTGCGTGTTCCTCTTGGCGTAGTCGCTATCATTTATGAAAGCCGTCCAAATGTTACAGTCGATGCTTTCAGTCTTGCTTACAAAAGTGGAAATTCAATTTTACTGCGCGGTTCTTCATCAGCCTATAATTCAAATAAAGAAATAGTTCGTATCATCAAAGAGGCTCTGGCAAAAGTGGAAGACGGAGTTCCTGATGCAATTGAATTAGTGGAAGTAATGGAACACAATCACAGTGATGTAGACCAGATTCTTACTGCTACAGGCATGATAGATGTTGTCCTTCCTCGTGGTGGAAAAAAACTGATACAGAATGTAGTTTCAAATGCACGAATTCCGGTAATTGAAACTGGAAGCGGAGTCTGTCATCTTTATGTTGATAAAGAAGCTGATTTACAGACAGCCTGCAAAATAGCTGAAAATGCCAAAATTCAGCGTCCAAGTGTTTGCAACGCAATCGAATGTATCGTTGTACACAAAGAAATTGCAGAAGATTTTTTGCCTATGCTGGAAAAAACGTTTGCAGGAAGAGTGAAACTTCATGCTGACCAAACTGCACACAGAATACTTAAGAATGCAATACTTGCAACAGAACAGGATTTTGGAAATGAATATTTAGATTATGAATGCTGTATCAAAACTGTAGATTCAATAGAAGATGCTGTTTCGTACATAAATGAACACAACACAAAGCACAGTGAAAGCATTATTACAGAAAGCCGGAAAAATGCCAGACTTTTTCAATCACAAATTGATGCAAGCTGCGTTTACGTGAATGCAAGTACACGATTTACGGATGGTGGAGAATTTGGTTTTGGAGCAGAACTTGGTATCAGTACACAAAAGCTTCATGCACGAGGTCCAATGGGAATAAAAGCTCTTACAACTACGAAATATTTAATAGATGGGGATGGACAAATAAGATGAGTTTAAATATTCAGCAGTCAATCAAAAACGCCAGAAAAATAGTAGTAAAAATCGGCTCAAATACGCTTGCAAAACAAGACGGTACACAAAACACAGAATTCATGGCAAATTTTGCAGCACAATGTGCAAGTCTGATAAAACAAGGTAAACAGATAATTCTTGTTTCATCAGGAGCGCAGGTTGCAGGAGTTTCCACTGTGAACGGATGGGCAAGAAAAAAAGATGTACATTACAGGCAGGCACTTTGTTCAATCGGGCAGGTTGAACTTATGCACCAATGGAGAAAGGCATTTCAAAATCAGAATTTACACATCGGGCAGCTTTTACTCACAAAAGATGATTTTGAAAACGAACACCGCAGCTTAAATATCAGAAATACACTTTTTACACTTGTAGATGAAGGTGTGGTTCCAATTATCAATGAAAACGATTCCGTAAGTTTCGACGAAATAAAAATAGGCGATAACGACAATCTTTCAGCATTAACAGCAATTTTGTGGTCAGCAGATACGCTTGTCCTTTTCAGCGATATTGATGGAATCTACACTGATAATCCAAAAACAAATTCAAACGCAAAATTAATAGAAAAAGTAGAATCTATAGAAGATTTGCGCAGAAATATCGTCATAGGTGAAGCAAATTCATTTGGTACAGGTGGTATAGAAACAAAAATTCAGGCAGCACAGAAAGTCACTGAATATGGCATCGAAATGATTTTGGCAAACGGCAGCAGACAAAATGCCCTTACAGCACTTTTGGAAGATAATTCAAAAGGTACTTTATTTTCAGTTTAAAATAAGGTCTGTCCCTGTTTTATTAAAGTTGATGTTGAAGGCTGGAAGAAAGAAGTTAAAGACATCCGTGAAAACCACTATCCAAAATTCGGCTCACACCTTCCAAAAGAATTCAACGAAATCTTGGACGACTTGGAATCATGCCTTAACAAAGCATAAGTTTTTAGCTTAGACAAAAACTTCCTGTCAGAAATGATAGACAATATGTAGTGCCAACCAGTTTGTAAAGACGAGGATTTAGAGTCATAATG
>SAMEA3663026__coassemble_217_pt1 | contig 96614 bp, 98 predicted proteins | sample SAMEA3663026__metabat2_high_PE_017 | metagenome-assembled genome bin SAMEA3663026 (sample SAMEA3663026) | pig gut metagenome | biome: pig gut; feature: pig-associated habitat; material: faeces | place: France | collected 2012
AACTGACTATGATTTTAAAATATATTATGGAGATATAAAAATTACATATACTGATATTACAGGGACGGATAAAACAATATTATTTCCATTATATATAAGTTATTATAATAATGATGCAGATTATTATGATTATAGTTCTCCAACAGTTAATTATGTTAATTCTAAATATAATACAAGAAAAGAGATTACAGGATTTTTTGGGAAAAAATATACAATAACAAATCCTAAAAATTAGTGAATGTTTATATTAATTTACATTGAAAATTTCAAAAGTATGGGGAAAGGCTGGCAAACAAAAATAAATGATTTTCTTATGGAATCATACCTTGCAGGTGAAATTTAGGTTGATACATTATGGATTTTCAATCAAACCTATATGCAAACTCTCGTTCTGATATGGATGGAACTCATATTTTATATATATCAGGACAAATGTCGAGTTTTGAATTTGTATATGCAATTATATGTTGTCTACTTTTTTTCCCTAGCAAAAAAAATGCTCTCAGAACGAGCGTTCTGGAGCATATTTTTTAATTATCATAAATATTTTTTTGATGTCCGATTCTCAAAATCGTTATAATTATTTTTTCATTATCAATTTCACATACAAGACGATAATCACCAACTCTATAACGCCATCGCCCAGCAAGATTTCCTACAAGAGCTTTGCCACTAGAACGAGGGTCTTCTAAACCTTGTAGTTTAACAATAAATGTTTGAATTTGTTTTTGAATCGGTTTATCAAGTTTTAAGAACTCTTTTCTTGCCTTATCTGCAAAAATAACTGTCATAGACCTGCCTCAGCAAAAACTTCGTCAGCAGTGTAAGTTTTTTCTTTACCACTTCTAATGTCTTGTAAAACTTTTTCTGAAAGATAAATATCTTCTAAATCATCAAGATGTTCTTCTAGCAAAAGATTAAAATAAAAACTTGAAGGTCTACGAGTTTCTTTTGCCAAAAAATCAATTCTATTTTTGAATTCTTGTGATGTTCTAAAAGTTGCTGTTGCTGTCATTGCCATAGATTATGCTCCTTTATGTAATACAATGTATACAATGTATTACATTTTGTCAATATTTTTCTCTTTCGTTTTTCATATAAACTATGTTTATAGAGCCGATGATCCTGGTGGAATATCGGCTCTACTATCTATTTTGAACTCTTTCTTCTTTTTCTAACCTCATCGAGCGTCATAGTTTTCATAGTATTCTACCTCCTCTGGCTCAGCTTTTCGGCCTGAAATAATCCTCTTGTTTCTAAATATTTTTATGACCAGAAAACTGACTATGATTTTAAAATATATTATGGAGATATAAAAATTACATATACTGATGATGCAGATTATTATGATTATAGTTCTCCAACAGTTAATTATATTAATTCTAAATATAATACAAGAAAAGAGATTACAGGATTTTTTGGAAAAAAATATACAATAACAAATCCTAAAAATTAGTGAATGTTTATATTAATTTACATTTGAAGCCGTTATATTCAGAGATAGGGAATTAGAAAGATTAAAATAATAGACAAAAATGTACATACAATATATAATTACAAACAGGTGGTAAGAAATGCCAAAAGGTGAACTTGTGGTCCGTGGACGATTTGAATGGTGGTCGGAAAAAAACGAAGCCAACATATTAAATCATAAGGACGCAAACAACAACGGAATTTCATTTGAGGATATACTGCCTGTTTTTGATGATCCGTATTTTTATGAGATTTACGACATAAAACATTCAGAAGCAGGGCAGGATAGATACAATGGATTTGGATATGTGGAGAAGTCAGGCTTGAGTGTTGTGCAAGTTGTGTACACCGAAGCCGGGCGGACACACATTATATCAGCACGTCCTGCAACATCGCAGGAAAGGAAATTGTATTATGAAAGACTTAGAAAGATTTATAGCGAAGTGTGAGGAGAACGCAGTTCCTGACAGTCAGATAAACACAAAAGACATTCCAGAGGTTACGGAAGAGGATTTTGCGAGGGGAAAATTCAAATATTGGAAACCTGTGAAGAAGTCCATAACCTTTCGTATAGATATTGATAATCTTTCCTGGCTTCAAAGTGGCGGTGTAAAAGGCTATCAGAAAAAACTTAATGAGGTTATACGCTGGGCAAGGGAAAATAAGTGTCCTTTATTGCAAAAGTAAATAGATTAGAAATTGTGGTCTCAAGATACACTAAAAGAAAAGTGATTGATTTCCTGTAAAAGCATGTATAATAAACATAGGAAAATTGTATGAATGAGGTACTGACAAAAACATTAGAAAAATATAGAAAATTAGGAATTAATGAACAGATAGATTATGATAAATTTTATTTGTATTCTATAATTACTCACTCAACTGCAATAGAAGGTTCAACAGTAACTGAGATTGAAAATCAGCTTTTATTTGATGAGGGTATATCTTCAACAAAACCAATTAAAGAGCAGTTAATGAATTTGGATCTAAAAAAAGCATATGAAAAAAGTTATGAATATGCTAAAAATCATTCTGATATTACTATAGAAATATTATGTTCTTTATCTTCAATTGCAATGGCAAATACAGGTTCTAATTATAATACTATTTCAGGTAATTTTTCTGCTGCAAAAGGAGAACTTAGGTTGTTAAATGTAAGTGCTGGAAGAGGTGGTAAAAGTTATATTGCCTGGCAAAAAGTTCCGGATAAGTTGAAAAAGATATGTGATTATATTAATCAAGAAAGAAAAAAAATCTCTGATAAATATAATGAAGAAGATGTATATACATTAAGTTTTCAAGCACACTATTTACTTGCAACTGTTCATCCCTGGGCAGATGGGAATGGAAGAATGAGTCGGCTTGTAATGAATATGATACAAAGAGAATTTAATGTAATTCCCTCAATTGTAAAAAAAGAAGACAAAATAGAGTATATAAAAACTTTATCAAAATGTCAGGAAATAGAAGATTCAACTGAATTTGTAAACTTTATGTTTAATAAACATATTAATAATCTTAAAGAACAAATTAATAATTATATTAATAGTACAAAAAAAGATTTAATTGATAATAACTGTGAAATAAAATCATCAAAAAGACATAGATGAAAAAATTATTAGAAAAAAATAAAGATACATATGGAATAGATAATAAAGGTTCTGTCTACCACTACACTACATATAGTGTAGTGGTAGTTATTGGAAGTTAATAGCACAATATGTCAACAACTTGTAATAAAATAGTCTTATAAACAAACGGAAATAATTTGCTTGTTTGTAGGCGCTAAAGAAAATCTCTGTTTAATTACGATTACTTTCATAAAAGTTGCAGTTAAATAAAAAAGCCTTTTTTCTTGTCGCCAAACGTGAAAAAAAGGCTTTTTAAAAATTGTACAAAAATCGAAAAGACAAGAGTCTTTTCAAAGATAAATGTACCCCTAAAAAAGCTATATGTCAAGCTCAATTTCTAAGTCCAGAAGTTGGAAACTTATGGTCTATCCAGATTCTGCTCCAGAGGACTGGAGAGATACACAGTCAAGTATTATTTTTCATTAATCGGGCATTGAAAAAACGCCATAACCTCGGCTTTGTTTTATCGAGCCATTCTTTAAAACTACCTGCCCTGTGAGCTGTGAGCATAACATTAGATTAAACGGTGGCGGGTTAGACCCGACATTCGCTTTGAAACTTTTGTTATGTGATTTTTACTCAATCATTAATTTTACATTTTCAATAACAGTATTAATTTCATCTGCTGAAGCTTTTTCTATGAAACTGCATTTTCGCTGAACAAAATCGAGATTCTTTACCTGATCACTTAAGATGCATCCATTTATTGAATGATTAGAAAGAACTACTTCAAAAGGATAACCTTTTATATGGCTGGTAATTGGGCAAAATAAAGCAAGTCCTGTCTTCTGGTTATATAATTTCTGAGAAATACAAATTGCTGGTCGGTGACCTTGTTGCTCATGTCCGGCTTGTGGACTGAATTCAAGCCAAACTAAATCGCCTTTTTCTGGAACAAATGAATTATTTACCATTCTTCATTTCCTACTACTGAACCAGTTACAATTTCTGAATGAAGATTTTCATCACTTACCATAGACATCATATTTTCAAGAGTCTTTTTTTGAGGAAGAATTATCATTTTTCCTTTTTCTACTATAACTTCAACTTTTGAACCGACAAATACTTCATTATCCTTAGCCCAAAGCGAAGGAATTCTAAAACCTAAACTATTTCCCCATTTTTGAATAACTGCCTGCATAGTGCCCCCAATAATTACAGTATATACATAGTATATTTATAAGTCAAATAAAAAAGCACGGCTTGACCGTGCTTTCGATACTATTCAAAACATAATCAAGCAGCTATAGACTGTTGTATAGCTGTCAACTGCTTCATAATAGATTCTAAATTTTGCCAACTTTCAGTAATTTGAGCAGAAAGATTATTCAATTCATTTAACTGCTTTATTGTATCCATTGCATTAGTTATTGTTTGAGATAGTTCAGCAACCTGAACAGCCTTTTTATATACTTTTACGGACTCTGTAATTGCCAAGACAAAAAAATTCACATCATTTTGAACCTTTTCCAAAGTAGGCATTAAATTAGAATAACATGATTTAAAATCATTCAACATCTGAATTGCATTGTTTGTAAAAAGAATTTGACTATTTAATGACTGCTTTTTTACATCAGTTTCTCTTGTATTATCTGTACCAAGATTGTTTAAATTCCCGTTTAAAGTCGATAATTCTGTATTTAAATTACTTAAAATTTTATCAATGTCATTATAAAAACACTTAGTACTTTCATAATACTCAACTAATTCTTTTTTTGTTGACTCTACTCTTTTTGCATCTGTTACATATTCATAAAATTTTATGATATCTTTCAATTGTTTTACAAAATAATGAATTTTTTTCTTTTCGACTTTTTTTTTCATTTCTTCAATTAGTTTATTAGCCTTTTTTGCATTTTTAATTACATAATTGTCAGAAAGAGCCTTTACTTTTTCCATATTCGATTTTGTGTCATCTGTAATGGTTTTAACATAAACAGTATCGTAAACAATTTTTTTCTAAACATATAAACCTCCAAATATCTTACGAAAATATGTTTGGTATTTTTACATTTAACAAACGTTGCCGACTGGGCAATCCACATAACCTTTGTTATGTGATTTTATGCAAAAGCATACATCTTTATTGTCTCAAACTCAGGAGCATGATTTTTTTCTTCTTCTTCCAAATCGTAAAGGTTCTGAAGATTTAACCAAAACTCTGCGGTAGTTCCAAAGAACTTAGAAAGACGGATTGCGGTGTCAGCTGTTATAGAACGATTTCCATGAATGATTTCGGAAATACGAGTCTGAGGAATATTAATTTCTTTCGCAAGACGATATGCTGAAATATTCATTGGAACAAGAAATTCTTCTTTCAGAATTTCGCCTGGATGGATATTTAGTAATCTGTCATTAGTGGTAATCTGTGATTCGAACATTATCTGCACCTCCATTCTCAAAAGCGAATACAATTCTCCATTGGTCATTTATTCGGATTGACCAAAGCCCTGCAAGATTTCCTACCAGCTGTTCAAGTTTGTTTCCTGGTGGAATCCTTAAATCTTTTACTTCTTTTGCAGCTGCAATCATTCGGAGTTTCCGTCGTGCAACATTGTGAATTGTCGGCGGTAGCTTTTTGCTTTTCAGTCCTTTGTAAATTAATTCTGTTTCAGAATCTCCAAATGAATTTATCATAATTATATACTAACGTAAAACGGTAGTATTATCAAGAAAAAAAAACTCATCGTTTTTTTGCTAAGGCAACATGTTCTTTCTCAGAATTTTTAGCAAGAAGATACACACAATATTGATTCATGCTTACGCCTTCTTTTTTGGAATCTTCAGCGAGGGTTTTGTGCAAAGTTCTTGGAAGACGAAGTTTAAATTGACCTGAATATGAATCGGCTGTTTCAGGTTCAGTGATTTCTATCCCATCTTCGATTGCAGCAGTTAACCATTCCTTTTTTGCATCTTCTGCATTTGCAACAACTTCAGCTACAGTTTCTCCGCAAGTAATACAGCCTGGAAGTTCTGGATATGAAGCGACAAAACCTGATTCTTCTGTATCTGGAATTATTTCCAATTTGTAAGGTAATTTCATGTATTCTTCAAAAGTTTTCATATCAGTCCTCCTTTTTCTTATTTGCTTCTTCTGCCTCTACTATTTCTTTTACCATCCGTACATAGACAACTTTTATAGGTTCATGATTTGGAATGGTAATGGGATTGCATCCAGCCTTTCGAAAAGTATAATGACTACTTCCCCGTTTGGGCTGAGAAACTGCATAACCGTAACTTTGCAAAACCTTTTTAAGTTCTGCGAAACGCATATCTTTATCAAGAGATTTTATTTTATCTAACAGTTTATCCCATTGTGCCATAATAACATTATAAGTGATGTTATATATGGTGTCAAGAAGTGTTTTCAAGCGGCATAAACCTGCGCTCTACCGTTACTTTGTTTTGCCCGAAAGTTCAATTCATTTTTTATTTACCAATCATCATCGTCATCAGACGCTCCAGGAAGAGTTTTGAGAGCTCTTTTAACCTTTTATATCACCTGAACCTGAGAACGCATAAGCCCTTAAAACGGCGTTCATTTTCGTCTGATAGCCCTTTCCCTGGCTCTTGTACCACTCCAGGACATCTGTATCGACACGCATGTGATTTTCCGTCTTTGTAGGCTTGTACCAGTCCGGGTGCACCTCATACCACGACCGGAACTTTGCCAGCTCCTCTTTGGTCTGCTTCGGGCAGTCAGAAAAATCCGTGTTCTTAAAGCTCTTCACTGCAGCAACCTCTTCTGCAGTGAGAGGGGGAAGTTTTCTAACCTCATCGAGCGTCATAGTTTTCATAGTATTCCACCTCCTCATCTGGCTCAGCCTTTCGGGCTGAAATAAATTTCCTTTTTTATAGGTTCTTCATCTGCATATAAAGGCTGCTCCACAGAATAAAGTTTTGTTTCAAGACAGACTTTTCCGTTTGAATCTTTGATTGGCAGATCGCCGCAGATACATTCAAGATGTTTATAGTTTTCGCTATCCTCGAATAAAAACTCTACTACAGTTAATTATTGTGGTGGTGGAGTAAATAAAACGTTTAGAAGCTCTACATTTGGAATATGACCTATTACAGAAATGATTAAGACATGAGGGTGTTCCGGTTTTTTTCCGCTTGAGTACATACAGAATTCAATGCCTGCCTGGATGCAGCGTTTTATATGTTCGGAAACAACTTTTCTATTTCTGCCCTCTTCTACTTTTGCATCTAGGAAAATCTTTGCCCTTACATCGTTGATTTCTTTCCCTAAGATTTCTCTGTTCCAATGTTTGATGAAGTCTATTCCGGCCCCTTCCCTGAAAAGTTCAGGATACCAGAAATGAAGAAGCTTCATCTGTCTTGGTGAAAGCTGATAGCTGCTGTGTTGATTGAGAAGAATAGTTTTATCGAGCCATTCTTTTGTAATGAGCATACACTATCCTATTTATTTCCTTTTGCTCTGTTATGTGTTTTACATAACATCTGGCAGTTAGAAATATCTGTCGAGCCGCCTTTAGACCAGGCTGTAACGTGGTCGGCATCCATTTCAGTTAATTTATATATACGTGTTTTATTGCTGTCTGTACCCATAGCACAAAGCGGACAATTAGAAATTCCTTTACTTTCCGCTTCTGCAGTTTGCTTTGAATAAACAGCTTTTTTTGTTGGTTCGTCAAACATACGAATATCAAGAAGCTGTGGCTGAGTACATCCGCCAAGTATATATTCATAAACACCTTTTCTATTTTTTACAAAATAGTCTGCATAAAGTTCTTTTAGCTTCTTTGATACATCTGCAGGATTATATGAATTTTTGTGATAAAGCTCGTAATACTTGCCCCATTCCAACCCCTTCATTTCAGATTCTACATCCAAGAATACAGATGAAATCCAATCAATGACGCTATTGAAATAAGAGCCTAATTCTGTAATCTCTGTGTCGTGGCGATGCTTGCTCATGTAATCGCTGATATTTCCTTTTGATACCCAATCAAGAGCAGTATGCAAAAAATCCTGGCGGTTTACGTTGCCGGAAATATAAGCACTCCATTTTTGAATATTTGCATTTTGAGAATTACTAAATGTTTCTTTTGCCTTTGTAACGAACTCACCTGAATAAATAGCATTTAATAATTCCTGTTCATTAAGCGGAACTCCGACAATATTGATAGTCTTAAACCACTCTTTTATTTCGCTTTCTGTTCCTTCACACTCATAAATCAAAAGCTTTGTATCAAGGATTTTTTTCTGTAAATTATCTGCAAGGCCAGAAAAATACTGCTCCATGCCATCTATTTTTATTGCAAACTTATCAGTAACAAATCGACCGAAGCTTGTAATTCTCTGTTGTCCGTCTAAAACTTCAAGTCTGTCCCCTACTTTATTAAAATATATAAGTCCAAGTGGATAACCTTTTAGAATTGAATCAATAACAGCAACATCTTTTTTTCCATCTGCGTAGATATAATTACGTTGATATTCAGGCTGAATTGTAAGCTTGCCGGATAAACCAAAAAGACCTTTTCCCTCATATTCGTTATAAGTGAAACCTTCGCAAATATCTTTTACTGTAATTTCTGTTTTAAGCTCTGTTATCATAATCAGTCCTTAATTAATTTTATAAAGAATCTATCATATAATGAATATGCACATTCTCCATTTTCATTTATATAATAATTTCCCTTATTTGGCTTTCCTTTAAGCATGGGATTTCCGTTTGTCTTTTTTCCAGATGAACCTGTAAGTTTTCCATTTTGTTGTATTTCTTTATATTCATCATAAAACTTATTGCTTTTTAAGCCAAAGCCAGCTCTCATTGAAAGTCCAACAATTTCAAATTGATTTGGATTATATTTATCCATGAAACTTATAGGAACTCCCATGATACCTTCATAATCAGATGGAATTGCATCTACATAAGGAACTTCTATAGCATCATAATTATCATATTTTTGATAACCAATTCCTTTTATTTCTTTATGTTTACTAAATTTTATATTATCAGCTTCTGTCATTAATGTTCTTTTCTCATGTAATCTTCCATGTTCCAAATTAGTAAACCATCGAACACCAACAACACTTATATAATGTTTTCCCTCAATTACTACATCCCTGGCACCCACCTTTTTAGGATCATATAATTCATCTGGGATTCCAAATAATCTATCTCCACTTGTTATACTTACCCCTAACCAAAGTCTTTTGCTTTCAATAAATGGATAAACTTCCGAATATTTAACTGCATTTAAATTGCCAAGTATCAAGAACTTTTTATTATTTTCGAATAACCAGAGAATAAATTCTCTGAAAAGAGAAAATGGTGGATTTGTTATTATAATATCCGCTTCTTCACATAATTTTTTTATTTCTTGACTACGAAAATCTCCATCTCCTTCTAAATATTTCCATTGCAAATCATCTATGTTAATTTTTCCATCTTTATTCTCATCTGCTGTTAGTGTAAATATTTTCCCTTTTGATTTTGATTTATCTATTTCAAACCGTGGGTCTGAAGTTTCAAATAAAGTTGGTTGCCATTCATAATCAAGATTTTTGCTATTATATGCATAAGAAGTAGAAATAAGTTTTTTTAAACCGAAACTCTGAAAATTTTGAGCAAAAAATTTTGTAAAATTACTCCATTCAGGGTCATCACAAGGTAATAAAATAGTTTTGTCCTTGAAAATATTAGGGTTATATTCAACATAAGCATTTACTTCTTTCTGAATATCTACATATTGAGTATAAAATTCATCATTTCTTGCTTTTTTCGCACTGTGTAAAACGTCTGTAGCCATATTTATCTCCCTACCCTTGCAAAAAACTTTATTAAATAAATTATTAGATTATAAGCTATTTAATTGAGTAAATCTTTTTTTTCTTTTATTTCTGCTCTTATTGATTCTGCACGTTCTATTTCACCGTTTTTGATTGCACGATTCAGTCTTTTATAGTAAGTATCTAGTTTATTTGTATCTTTTAATTTATGGTGTACTTTCAAATATGACTTATCCTTGAGATTTTCAAGATACTGTATATATTCGTTTATATCATTTTCAGTCCAATAATATCTTTTTTGATTTCCTTCTCCTTCTGTCTTTATTGTTGTTTTTGTTCTTGCATACTTTAAAATTGCATAGGGAGATTTGTTAGTTTTTTCACTGACGTCTTTAGTTGAAAAATATTCAATTTCAATCATATGAATAAAGTTTAACATTGGTTTAACAGATATGTCAAGTAACATAGATTAGACTGGATTAGTAAGAAAAATAATTTGCATTGTCGTATATTTCACCATAATAACTGCCGTAATAATTTGATGAAAAACTTTCTATGGTTAAATGAACATTGACTTTCTTTATATATTCTGAAAGTTTATCATATAAAGTAAGAAACTTATTGAATATATAAGTATAGTCATCCTTGCTAAAAAAAGACAATTCGTTTTCTATCGTAACTGAATCCTTATACCACCGTGAGCTTAATATTATTTCAGTAAGGAGATTAGCCGCAAAATTCTGCTCAAAAATGCCTCTAAGTTCCGGCATCTGTAAATATGGATGTGTGAGAGAAAGATACTTAAGGACAGTGCATATTTTGTTCGCTTTATCGTGTCTGTCAAAACCATAGCGGTATAAGGTTCCTTTTGTTTGCTTATTCATTTTTAATTCCATTTTCATTTTCTACTAAATCATTATCTCTTGTTCTTATTTCTTTAATACATAAGTAGAGCATGAGCATTGTACAGAAATCACAGATTATGCTGATGAAAAAAAATACTGGTACTTTTCTTGCAAGAAAAATAAGTGAACAGAGTGTAAATGTTATAAAATTTAAAATTAAACTTATAAGATTCAATAGATAGTTTTTTGTTTTCATTTTTAACTCCCCTTTTGCATATATTCAATTTTATATCCTAAAAATCCAGATTATTTAGGGCTGCTGGTAATGTCTGGACAACCAGCATTTTGACGTTAATTTAATCAGCAGAAAACCTTCTTCGGTTAATCGTCAGCTCACTCCTGCGACTCCGTTTTTATGGTATTTATACTCAAACGGAAGTAAAACCATTGAGTACTATATTTATTTTTTTTCGTTTGTACTTAGTACAATACAAGACATTGTAAAAAGGCATGTATTAGATAAAAATGGTGTAATTTCTTTTAAACCATATTTAGAAATCATAAAAACAAAATTTGCAGTTGTTGCAAATAGAATTATATTCATAATCCATTTGATTTGTTTTTCATACTTTGAAAAAAAAGAATTATTTTTCTTCTTTTTTTTAATCTGCATTATTTCACATCCATTACTATCTGTGATTCTGGCTTTTTCGAGGAATTCTAATGCATTTTCACTCCAAAGCTTGATATGTTCCTGACAGTTTTTTTCAGAATAAATTGTTGATGTTTCTGTAGTAAAATATTTGATATAATCCTCATTTACTCTATGAATAGAGCCATCTTCACGAGTTTCAAGAGAAAGTATGTTTAATTTTACAAGATAATTTAGTAGCCAGGTATACCATTTATTTTTTTTATCTGGTATGTATATAAACTTTTTGCCGTTTAATTTTTCGGTTAATATACGAATTGTGTCCGGACACTTTTTTTTCATCAGGTTAAAAAGACTTACAGCTTTTCTGACATCTAAAGTTCCTTCAATTTCTTTGACATAAGAATCAATTTTCTTTTCCTGCGACATTTTTCCACATCCCCATTTCATTTTTTCTGGCATATGTTTCTGCTTTATAGAATGTATCCATCATTTTGTTGTTGAATTCAAATTCAGGATAATAAAAACCGTTTCCGCTTTCAATTAATATCTGATTAAATAGATAATTATCATTCCATACATAACATAAATACCTTCCGTATCTGTCTTGTTGTTCAGATATATTATCAAATTGAAGTTCAATATATCTGTTTTCAAGTTCTTTTTTTGTAAAAGCAGTTGCTTCTCTAGCCCAGTATTCAGGTTCTTCTTTTTTCTTAAAATTCATTTCCGGAGTATTAACTCCGATAAATCTTATTTTTTCTGTTTTATCAGAAAGTCTGTTCGAACCTACAAATAGAACTTCAATAGTATCTCCATCTATTACTCTTGTACATTTGGCTTGATATTTTGTTTTTGGTAATGGTGAAAGATTTATTGTTTTATCAAATATATTAAATTTATTTGCTGCTAATACACAGTAAAAAATAACAAGTGCGGATATAATAATTGTTTTAAAATTAATTCTTCTCATATAGGTAGATAATAATAGAATAAACCGATTAACTTAGAATGTCAAGTTATCTTTTTTTAACTGCCCTATCATCTTCTTTTGTAATTACAATTTCTTGTTCATTTGACTTTTTATTGTTTTTCTTACGTGTAAAATCCATAATATAAGAACTTGCTTTCTGAGCTTTTTTGCAGGCTTCTTCTATTGCATCATTTTTTTCATCAATAATGCTACACCAGCTTTGAACATATGCTTTGTTATTATCATTTGGTTCATAATATAATTCTGCATCGCGACAAAGAAGGTAGCAGCCTATTTCTGCTACAAGTTCTTCTTTTGCTCTCATAGTTTTATCTTTGGAGTATTGTTCTGCTTCTTCCCTATCAAGTCTTCTTTTATCACCGGCCCAGTGAATAAGTTCATGTGCAAGAGTCTGATAATATTCTGAAGCACTGCTAAAGCGTTCTTTTTGAGGAACGTGTATTTCATCTCTCTTTGGATCAAAAAAACACTGGACATTGGTATCATTTATAACTTTTACACCAGTATTTTTAATAATTTCTTCGATTTTAAATTTAGGTTTAAATTCTTTTTCTGCTTTTTCAATTTGTTCTTTTGTAAGTGTAAATGTAAATCCAGGTTCTGTTTTTTGGTTTCCACTTTCATCAATGAGTGGTTTTCCGTTTTCATCATAAGAATATTTAAACGTCTGATTCGCATTAGCTACCATGTATGAAGTTAGAACAGGAAACTTTTTTGAACATTTTTCTTCAAGTTCTTTAGAAGAATATTTTTTTGGGTCCATTCTTTTTCCGTTTTCATCAAGATAGCACATATTATAAAATTTAATTGGAATCATTTTTCCTTTTGTAAATATTTTGTCTTTTTCATTTTTCAAGGATTTATTGTAATTAACAAGTTCTCCAAAAGTAAACCAGCGAGGATCATCATTTCCGTTATTTATTCTGGTAAGGCAGGTTAATATTGCATTAAATCCCTGATAGGTTTTGGAAGAATTATTACCCATTGTAAACATATTGTAATCTGCTTTGTTAACGGCAGGGCTCCACCCTTTTTGCCAGGGAGCTTTATTTTCTTGTATTGCTTTAATAAATTTATCAGCAATTTCACGGCTTAAATCGTCTGATTTTTTCTGTTTTTCTTCTTTAGTTAGTTTTTTGTACATATAATTTTTCCTTAATTGTATTTTGGATATTTGAAAGTATTTCTATATATAAGTCTGGGTTATTAATTATTTTTTTAATATTTTTTGTATTTTGGGGTATATATAAAGTCTGATTAAACATACATTCAAAAAAAGAAATAAAATCATTTATTAATGTATTACTTTTATCAAGAGAAATTTTGTATTTTACATTTAATGTATTAGATAATGGATTCTTGATTAAAATACTTTCAGGAACAAGAAGATTATAATTGTTATTATTTTGGATAATTATTCCATGATGTTTTTTTTCTTTTAATAAAATGTGATGTTCTTTAATATTTATATTTGAATAAAATATAGTATTATTCAAATTATTTTCCAGATATGATTTGTTATAAATTAGAAAGTAATTTATTCCTGTATATATTTCTTTTGAAATTGGATTAAAAAAAATATTTGGAATATGTTTTTTTAGAAGAGGATGTTCTTTATTTTTTATAAGTTTGATAGATTCTTTTATAAAATCATCATAAATAATGTTTTTTTCTGAATTTTCTATAAATGAAAAAGCTTCTTCTTTAGCATAAAAATATTCGATTTTAATCTTACTAAATTGTTTTCTATAAATTAAGTAAGTTTCTTTCACTACATCAAACAGACATAAAATATAAAAATTTCTTTTTTTATTTTCATAAATCTGTTTGTATGTAATAAAAGGTTCTTTTCTATTTTTCCAGAAAACTTCATTATTGCGGAAGAAACAAATAAATATTTCTTGATTAATATGAATAACTTTCACTATCGTGTTTTACTCCTTGAAGAAGTATTCTGATTGATATTTTCAAGTTGTTCATTATTTGTATTTGTTCTTTTATTGATATAAGACTTATGAGCCTGCTGTCTTACAATTTCAAACGTTTCTGATTGAATTTTTTCAATTTTTTCCGGATTTTCTTTGGCAAAATTTTTAAGTCCTTCTTTATTTTCTTTGGTGGTCCATTCTGTAGCAGGTTCAAATTTTTCTTTTGCAAGCATAGCAATGAAGTAATTTGTATAATCATATTTAAGTTTATCTTCAATAGAAGATTCTTTTGTTGGTCTTTCAAAAGGATTTTTTAAATCCATTTTTTCTGCGATAGGGGGTTGATTAGCTGGAATTGGCTGCAGAGAAGTTTTATATACGGGAAGTTCACCATATTTTTTAAGATATTTTGCATCTGCAATATTTCTTCTGTACTCTTCTTTTCTTGCCTGTTTTTCTTTTTTAATTTCGGCTCTAGATGGCTTACATGGCACTAGAATCTGAAAATGTTTTCTTCCAAATTCATCAAAACCTGCATCAACAAGTTCGCACTTTAATTTCTTATTTGTATTTAAGTTGTTGTTTTGTTTAAGAAGTTTAGGAAGTTCGACATATGTATCAGTTTGGTAATCCTGAATATTATTATTGCGGTGAAGAGCAATTTGTGTATTTCCATTATAGATTTTGTTATCTTCCGGATTATAAATATAATCAACAGAATCTTGGGCAAACATAATCGGAAGTTTATTTTCTTCTATTGCTTCGAGGTTTTTATCACGGTTTAATTTTGTATATTCTGATCTTTTTATTTCATATCCTTTAAAACTTTCTGAGTGAGTTTTTTCAAAAAGGTTTCCCAATATGACCATTTTTTCATTGTTCTTGTTGTTATCAAAAACCCATTGACTAAAAATCTTAAGTTGTTTTGATTCATCTCCATTGAATTTAGACATATTATCAATAAGGTCTTTAAATATTTTTTTATCGAAATTACTGATATTACGGTCTTCGGGAGTAACTGCAGCAATTTTTTTGAACATATTGAAAACATGTTTTGTATATATTTCTTCATTTATCTGTCTGTTTTTATTTTTATAAATGTTTTCAACAGTTTCAGGAACTTTTGAAATAAGTTCAAGTTTTACATTATCAGAAATGTTTTTTTCAGAATCTTTCTTTTCTCTGAGTTTTTCAATGCGATATTTTTCAAGTTCTTTTCTGTTTTTTTCTGCTAATTTTGTTATATCTTTTTTTGAAAAAGTTATTTCATAATTAGAAAAATCCTGGTTATTTAATCCTGTTTTTTGGTATTCTCCATTAAGTCTATGTCTTGCAAATTCATCACTTAATAATGCGATTGCATTTGTATGAGCAAGTCTTGATGCATTTGCAATCATGTCATTATATCCGGTATCTGTTAAACCACTTTTGATGTCAGGTCTTAGATATAATTCTCCGTTTTTTGCTTTATATACTTCAAAATATGCTTTTGATTCTTCTTTTTCACTTCCATTTTTTGCTTTTGCAGTTATCTCAAAAACCTTTCCTTCTTCTATTCCGGCTTTTTTTAAAAATTCAATTTTTTCTTCATTTGTCTTAAGTTGGTTGTAATTAACATAATTTGTTTCTTTAATTTCTTGAAATTGTTTTTTCTGATTGCTTATTTCCTTTTTTTCTTCCCTGCTGTTTATATTTAAACCTTTATTTATAAAAGAAACAATTTCTTTTGTTTCTTTATCATTGAGTTTAGTTGAGTTGATTTCACTTTCGATAAGTTCTTTTGTTTCTGGAATAAACTCAAAAGAATTTTCTGATAAATGTAAAATACTTCTTGTATAACCTTGTTCAGTTTTTGAAAGTATTGCAAGATAATCTTCATTTTTATGATTGAAATGAGAAATTGAAACAATATTATCTGTATTAAATTCCATAAATAAACCTCTTAATATGTTTGTTCAACAAACCATAGCCTTTATAAAAGGCTATGGAATAGTTTTATCTTTTCTTCCCAGCAGAATGAGTTTTTTCTACCGCTAAGGAATCGAGATTAGTACAATCACGTAAATAAGAATGAAGGTATTTGCCATATATCTTATCTATATTTTCATGTTCTTTTTCTGCTTTTTCTGCTGTTATAAGACCGTGTTTTACCATATCATCAATTCTATCATCAGTAGATTTCCATAAAGAGCCTCCAGAATTAATAGCATGGTCTACTGCATATTTACTCCAAGAAAGTCCATCTTTATCAGAATTTCTTCCTGTTGCAGTCACAACCTTATCTACATAGTCTTGTGGAGAAAGTTTATCCGGATTATGTTCTTCAGAATTAAATAATTCGTCAAACATTTTATGTATCTTAATTTCAGTAGAAGAGTATGAATAGTCTTTTTTAATTGTTTCAATAATAGAAGAATTTTTATTTGCTTCTTTAAAAGCTTTACATTGTTCCACTGTAGAATCAGTAACTGCTTTAATCTGCTGTTCAGAAAGACCATCTGTAAGTTTTTTATCAAGAATTACCAGTTTAAGACTGTCAGATAAATCTGTTTCTTTCTTGTTTGAACCGTTTTCACTTACATTAATTACGCTTTCTGTAAAGTTTTTTGATGCTTCTTCAAGAAAGGCTTTCTGCTCTTTAAGTTCATCTATTTTTTTATCAAGAGTTTCATCTCCTTTGTCAATCTGAAACGTATAACTGTTATCATCTACTAATTCCATATAATTGTAATTAAATCCGTTATGGACATAAGAAACACTTTCCTTAATATCGTTAAGGTTTATTTCTGTTCTACCATCCATATTTGCAATGGTTTTTGCTACTTTAATAGCAGAACTATTTTGTCTCATTGAAAAATCATTTTTATTTACAATTGCTTCAAGATATTCCTGAACTTCCTTTGGAGAAGTTCTGATAATATCGTCAACTTCTTTAGGACTTAAATTTTTATTATAAGTTCCTTCTTGTCTTTGAATTTTATATGCATTTTCTATCCATCCTTTAATTTCTTCGTAAGAAGGCATTCTTTGTTCTTCTGAATCATTTGAAGTGATACCTTTTATTTCAATACGGTCGGTAAGAGGTGCAGAAAACTTTTTATGATATAATTCAATACTTTTACTAGAACATAAACATACTTTGTCATGACTTCCATAACAACCACAAGGACATGGATTTACAGCCATCGCAAGCTGAAAATTAGCTGGGAAGGAAGTTGTACGTCCTGCTCTTGATAAAGTAATTTGTTTTGATTCAAGAGGAACCCGAAGCATCTGTAGAACAGATGAACGAAATTCAGCAGCTTCATCTAAGAAAAGCACTCCATTATGAGCAAGAGAAATTTCTCCTGGTCTACAGTTAGGTCCACCGCCGCAGATGCCCTCAATAGTTGAAGTCTGATGAGGCATACGAATAGGAGCTTTAAGGCTGTTTTCTTCACTACTTTGATATTTTCCATATCCTGCAAGGCTTTGAATTCTTTTAACACTAACGGCTTCATCTTCTGTAAGATTTGGAGTAAAAGCTTGAATCATAGTCTGAGTAATTAAAGTTCTACCAGAACCGGGAGCGCCAATAAGTTCAATGTTGTGTTTTCCGGCAATTGCAACTGCCATTTGTCTTATATTTTTCAATTTCTTTGTAGTTTTTTCTGGAAAAGAATTATTCCATATTTCCTTCCCATCTTCATTAAATTGGATTTCACTTTTGTTATTTTTTTTATTTTGAACACTTTCCTCTTTTTTGATATTGTTAATTAAATTTTCTTTTATTGAAGATAAGTTATCTGCAACATAAAAGTTTAATCCTTTTATTTCACGGATTTCAGCGTAGTTTGTTTCGTTACAAATAAAATTGGTAATATTATTCTTTTTTGCCAGAAGAGCAGAATTATATGCATCATTTACTGGTCTGATATTTCCGTTTAATTCGAGTTCTCCAATTGCAAAGCAGTTTTCTTTTAATAAAGGCTGTCCTTTATTTTTTGCATAGTTTTCATTTAATACGGCAAGAGCTACTGGAAGGTCCACCGAACTCTCTTTTCTTATGTCTGCAGGACTTAAAGAAATAAGTACTCTTTCTGGTGGAAATTCTTCTCCACTATTTTTAATTGCTGCAATAGTTCTTTCACGGCTTGCTTTTACTGTTCCGTCGGCTAATCCTACAATATCAACTGCAGGTATACCTCTTCTAAGGTCTACTTCTACGGTTACTAAAGCCGGATCATAACCAAAACTAGCTGATGTAAATACAGTTCCTTTCTTGTTTTCTTCCATAATTATTTTCTCCTTGTTCTATTGTTATTATTGTTATTTGATTTACTTATCAATTGTTTACAGATGTTTTCACATTCTTTAAACAGTTCTTTTCTTTCTTCTGCAGTTTCACAATTCAGTGCTTTATTTATACTTTCTGCCTTATTTTCTTTTATGCAGTTCATTACAGAATGTTTAAAAGTTTCTTTCTGTTTTTCCAGAAATTGTTTTTGTTTTTCAAGTTCTTCAATTTCTTTATTAATGGTATTTTCAACAGTTTTATTTACTTCATTAATAAACTGTTTATTATTCTCTTCATAGATAGATATTGATTGTTTAATTGCATTAGAAATAGATGAAACCTTATTTTCATCTACATGGAAAGTATCAAGAGAATAACCATTATCAAAAGTCCATATTCTTTTAAATCCGATTCTAATTTCATCCTGGACAGTTGGATTTTCGGATCTTCTGTATTCGATGATTGGTATATTTTTATCATTTGAAGCAGAAAGATTTTTATATTTTTTGTTCATATCACTTGAATTATCTGCAAGAGTTTTCCATGTATCATTATCACATGTAAGCTGGTAAGAATTAAATGCGGCTTTATTACTGTTTACATATTCAACTGTACTTTTATCTCTTACAGTAATTTCAATTGGTTTTTTTTCATCAAAAGTTAAATATTTATTTAAGGACTTTGCAGATAATTTGCTTATATACTCGTCCATATTACAGGTAGCAGGAAATTTGTTCCAGATTTTTCTCTGTTTTTCCCAGTCAACACTGTTATATGATTTATAATCTTCTTCATTCATTGCTTTTTGGGCATTTCTGGAAGGAAGATATAATTCACTTATTACCATTTTCTTTATTTCATTATTTGTAAAATTAAGTACGTCCTTATCATCTTTAATTTCAGGATGTTTCGTAACAGAATAATCCATTACATTTTTTACAGAATCTTCATAACATTTCTTAATGTTGTTTAGAGACTTTTCAATTTTTAAATTTATTCTGTCTTCTTCATCACTTTCAATAAGCCAGTTTTTATGCAGTTCTTTATATTCTGCATTTGCCATATTAAGTTCCTTATATGCATTGATAAGGTTATTATGTAATGATTCAGACTCTTTCTTTGCAATATTTTCAATATCTGTACAGTTGTTTACTGTGTTATCAGAGAAATATAATTTCTTTTCAAGTTCATTTAATGCTTCGATAAAGACATCATGACTGCAGGTAGAGCGTACATAGTCAAATATTGAACCATTTCCGTCTCCAATATCATATCTGGAAGGTTCATATGAATATGTATCTTTCGGATTATGAGGATTTGGAATATTAAAAAACTTAAAATTTGTTTTATTATATCCAAATAGTATACCTCTATCTTCTTCTGGTAATTTTCCTTCTCCTTGGAGCTTCCAGTATTTATCTGGAGAACCGTATTTTTCATAAGCATATTCTCTACGGTTATGAAAGTTTTTATCTTCATTATAAATTAAATCATTAAACTCCGTTAATGTATGTATAGTTCCAGGAAAAATACCACTTTCGCTTGATAAAACTTCAACATAAGGTATTTTATTCTTTTCAAATTCATCTTTTTTTTCTTTATCTACTATCCTAAAAATTTCCGGATATAGATAATCACGTAACTTAAGAGCTTGTTTATGTTTTGTTTCAAAATTGTTTTCTTTCTTTTTGTCGTTGTCTAATTCAATCTTTTCAATTATATCAATTATTTTTTCGTTTCCATTATTGATTAAAGATTTAATATTTTCATTATGTGCTTTATAAGTATGCTCAAATATTTTTAATTTATCTTCAAGATTTAAACCTCTTTCACTTTCATAGTCACTTAATCCCAGGTACATTTCTTTAATAATTTTATTAAACCTGTTTAAAGTTTCATTTATTTTTTCTTTATCAATTTTATAATCACTATTTTTTTCTGCAACAACATTCTTTTTTGATTCCGGAAATAGATTTTCGTTAATATGAGGTGTAAAAGTTGTCTCAACAGTTGGAAGAGAATTATTGCTTGAAATACTAAAATATGACTTTCCAGGATTAATTTCATATTTTTCTGTAATAGTTCGTGTTCCAATAGCAGCATCAGTAAAGCAATTATGTTCAATAAGTTCTTTTAATTTTTTTTCAAAATTATTTATTTCATTATTATTTATGAGTTTATTGTATAAACTTTCTGTAATAATTGGGAATGAGGTTATTGCTCCAATACTTTTTGAGTTTGTTTTAATTTCTTTAAGAACATCAAGATAATCATTTTCAAAAAATGATTTTGAAAAATACTGTAATCCATTAATTTTTCTGTCTGCATCAGTAAATACAACTGGAATAAAATTATCATTCCAGTTATTTGTTTCGTTTATCTCTCTTGCAATTTGTACTAAAATATCTGGTCCGCCTACATTCTGTCCAAAAACATTTAATGTATCTTCATTTCTATGCTGTTCATCTGAATTATTATCTTCTATTGCAATTTTATTCCACTTGCAGTTTCCGGCTCTCTTCTGTGGAAGTGCAAGATTAAAAGTATCATGATCCAAAATTATATGACCTAAGAAACGTGAATTGCCATGATTATCACGTAAACTTTTATCTAATGAATTTGTTACTTCTACATCAAAAGAAGATGCACTGGTATTACCAGAGGGATGATTATGACAAACTGCAATGTAATAATCATTATCTTCTGCATGAGTAATAACTTCTTTCAAAGTTCTATTTTCTGGAAGGGAAACTGCAGACATATTCGGCATATGGCTTGAAATAGAATATTGGTCTGCTATTTCACCTTGCTTATTTATAAAAATATATCTGAAAGTTTCAAAACTTTTTGAACGGTAAATATTCATTGCTGCCTGCAGTTGTTTCCAGCCTGTAGGTGTTAATCCGCCATTTTTTGAAGTTTTTAATTTTGCTCCTTTAATATCAAAAACTCCCCTCTCTTCAAAATCTTTAAAGGCTTTGTACATTTCACTTTTTTCACCATTTAAAACAGGTTCAATAATTTTATTCCTTTCATTGATAATTTCATTTATCTGATTTTGTGTAAGAAAAATATCATCAAAATATTTTTTTTCATCTTTATTTAATTCTGACATTTATTTCCTCTTATCTTTTATTTTGTACAGATTTTACTTTTTCTACTATTTTGTCTTTTACATAAACAGCTTTTTTTATTGCTTGTATGAGTTTTCAAGAAGTATGAAGCATAATCTGGAATATCTCTAATTGTTACACTGTATTCATTTTCATCTATAATCATGATGTTTATCTCCTTTTATGGCTATATGTGTTATTATTTGAATTATTATTCTGTTTAATCTGTTTGCATATATTTTCGCAGTTTTTTTCAAAGTTTATTTTATCTCCGTTTTGAAGACTTTTTTCAATTCTTTCTGCCTTATTTGCTGGTAGACAATTATTTATATTATCAATAAAAGTTTTATTTGAGGAAATTAAATATTCTTTTTGTTTTTCCATTACTTTTATATGTTCTTTCTGTTCAATATTTTGTAACATATCATTCATAGAGTCATTTAAATAACTCCAGCAGCGTTTATCTCCAAAGTAATTTTCTCCTAATAGTTTTTTTGGATATTCTTTAAATTTTGGAGTTTGTAATTCCATTTTTTCAATTAACTCTTTTCCATCAATTCTTGTTAAAGTATTATATATTTTTTCTTCTTCTTTTTTTGGATATTCTGAACCATATTCATTTTCTTCGTTGTAAAATTTTACTCTTCTTGCTTCAAGAATAATGTACTGGTCCAACGGAGATTTTCTCTCAAATTCTATTTCATTAATATATTCTTTTATGTTTTCTTTTAATCCATCTGAAAAAGAATATCCGGAAATTAGACCTTTATTTAAATCCTGTGGTATATATTTTCCGTTTTTATTTTCATAAAGATTTAATGAAAATATTTCTTTTCCGTCTTCATACTTTGTATATTCTATCAATGCTTTTTGGTTTTCATTTAATTTATCCATATCTGGATAAATATTTTTTAAATCTATTGGATCTGTTTCAAGTACATAAAAAGTTCCAATACTTCTATTTGAAAACGGATGAGGTATTTTAATTTCATTATGAACTATAAAAGGATATTCATAATTATCATCATCATCTACATCTTCATCATATGTATCAGCTAAGGATGCTTCATAATCTCTTTCCAACGCAGTTTCACTTGAACCATGATTACTTTGGATGTTTTCAATTCCTTCATCAATTATTTCTAAAGGGTCTTTATATCCCATGCTTCTAATTTCTGCTTTATCAAGAGTATACATTTTTAATTTATTTTCAATATAATTAGAATTATTTAATACAAGATATTTTTCAACTTCCGAAAAATCATTCCAAAGAGCTGCTTTCTTTCTTTCATTTTGATAAATATCAAAACGTAATCCATTATCACCTTTCATAAAGAGATTTGGTTCTACAGAATATTCTTTAATTTCATTATAAGTATTTGGTGTTTCAAAGTATTTCCAGTTTTCTTTACTTTTATTTGTTTTTTCCAGGTTTTGAACAATATTCAAAAATCTTTTTGTTTCTTTTACATAATTATCATTTGAAATATCGGAAAACTGTTCCTTTTCATGTGTTTTATCATAAAGGTAATTTCCATAATCTTTTACATCTTTATATATTTTATCGTAAAAAGTTTTCAAAGCTCTTTGATATTTATCTTCTTCAACTTTTATTCCTTCTGGAAGTTTCATACTGCAGGAAGAACCTTTTAAGCTGCCTTTTATAATAAAAGGTCCTGTTATACCAAATTCTTCTGCTTTATTTTCTGGAACTAAAACTGAAAATTCATAATGACGGCGGGAATTTTCATTGATTATAGAATTAAATGAAGTTACAAATGTTTGTTTTTGGTTTTTATCTTCTTTATATTCTTTTATTACTTCTGCGTAATGTCGGGCTTGTCCTGCATTATTAAGGTCAAAATAATAATTGTTATTCCATCCTTTTTTATCAAGTCTTTCTTTTAAATACTGTAGTGGAAGTGGTTCTGTATGGTAAAGGTCTGCATTATATTCGTCGTTATATTCTCCATGAAAATCTATATTAAAAGACATATCTTTAATAATTGCGGCTTTTTCTTCATTATTAAGCTCGTTAAAAGATGGATTTTCTACATCATGAAAATAATAACTAATATTATTTTCAAAATCGTAATAATTATTATTTATATCGCGGATATCTATATTATTTGGAATAATTAATTTGTCTGTTTTCATAGTTTTTATCTCCTTTTGAAACTATATGTATTGGAATTTGTTTTTTCAGTTACATAAGATTTTGCATTTTCATATGCCATATTTAAAATAGCCTGTTTCTGCGGTTGTGCAAGTTCATATTTTAAAGCACGTTCTATAATAGCTGCTTTATATTCCTTTGAAATGCCGTTATTCTGCAAAAGAGAATAAAAACCATTCTGCTGATTCATAAGTTTTTCTTTGATTAATTTAAGTCTTTCAATATTTTCAGTGTTATTTAAATTATCTTTTTTGCTTAATTCTTTTAGATAACCTAAAGTAAGGAGTCTGGTCTTAAGATTTTCAGGCTTCTTTCCGCAAAGAAATTCACCAAGTTTTGAGTAGTTCTTTGATTTTGGATTATTAAAACCTTCAAGTGCAATCATTGCATAAAGATTCTTTTCTTCACTGGGCAGATTTTTTGTATTTAACAAAAAATATTCTTTTATAAAAGCAAATGTTTCAAGGCTTTTTTTATCAGTATCAAGTCCTGCAGATTTTAAGAATCTAATATCAGATATAGTAATTTTATTCATTTCTTTATCTATTGAAGTATTTGATGTATATTTTTGAACTACATTATTATCCAGATTATTTGAAATCTGTTTTTCATTCATAAGGTCTTTCATAGGCATTGCAAGAAAATCCTTTAAATCTACATATGAGTTTCCGCTTTTTTCCATTTTATGATTTACTGATACATGAAGAGTTTTATAAATATAATCCCAAGTTTCTTTGTCCCAATCTATTGCTTTATCTTTTGTAATTTTTCCGTCAGTTTCTGCTATTCTTTCAAAAAGTGTATCAGCAATTTTTCCGCAGATTCTGGAATGTATTTCACTTAAAACAAGATCATCATTATTTTTAATATCAGTATAGTTTGGGTCTGATTTTATTTCGTTCCAGTAATAAGTATCTTTAAATATTTCTTTTCCTTTTTCCCAAAGCTCCGGATTCGTTCTCTGAATATAGTTATCCCAAAGGTGTGTATATTCATGGACCGCAACTTCGGAATTCATGATATCAGGATTGAGATAGATTTTTCCTTCGTAGGCAAAGCCGTATGTTTGATTATCTAAAACATAATTTTGTTTTTTGGTTTGATTCTGAGAAGAAATAAAGTTGACAAGTCTTTCTTTTGTAAGTATATTTAAATTAGTTCCGATGTCAGTGAACCTCTGCCCCAGAAATTGTATCTGGGATACACGTTCACCATTGGATTTTTTTTGTTTTTGTAATTCTTTTATTTTTTCATCTGCCCATTTTTCATATCTAACTTTATCTGCATAAATAAGATTATCTTGTTCGATATTTGATTTTACAAATTCAATTTCTTCTCTACGACCATACATTGAAGTTATTTCATGAATTACAATTCTACCTTTCTTTATATCAATTGCAAGAGGAATAAGAATCGCTCGATTTAAATAATCTTTTCTTTCTGTAAAGAAAACATAACTATCTTCAGGTCTTGTTCTTGATTTGAAAACCATTACAGGGTCTGCAAGTTGTAATGGAATGTCGTATATATCACTTATAGTAAGATTATGACCATCTTTATCAGTAGGATATACTGGTTCTAGTCTTACCATTTTATCTAAGGTTGATTGCTCAACCTCTATAAAATGTTCAGAAATACCAAGAACTTTCATAATTGCAGGTGCTTTTCCAACAATAATCAACTTACCTGGATTTGAATTATCTTTTTGCCATTCATTAATTTGTTCAAAAAATCGCTTTACATCTTCTTCATTAAATTTAAAATATCTTCTGTATTCTTCGGATGTAAGTGTTCCTTGCATTTTTTGTAACAAGTTTTCTCGTTCAAGAATACGCTTAAATAATTCTTTATCAGCCACAACTTCAATTCTAGCAGCGGATAATTTGTCCAATACATAATTTAATTTTTCAGATTCACTATTCTCTTCTTGTCTAAGAGTATTTAAAGCAAATAATTTACCTTCTTCTAAATCATTTATTTCACTTTGAAAATTCTGTTCTTCATTGTATATAAATAATTTTTCCGGAGACATTAATTTTTCATTTTCTGATTCAATAAGATTATTTGCTTTTTTATTCATAAAATTATCCTTTTTTATTTTGTCTTCTGAATTCATTTGCCATTTTGATTGCATTATTTATAAGTTCTTCTTTCTGCTTCTTATCAAGACCATATTTATTTGCAATTTCGAGTAATTTAGTAAGCATTTCTGGTTTATCATTTTTTTTCTGTTCAAGTTCATCAAGATATCTTGTATTTGCAGTTTTAAGTTCTTCAATCTCTTTTCTCAGAGTTTCAATAGTTTCTTTCTGTTGTTCTTTATTCATTTTTTCCTTCCTTTAGTTATTGTGTTTATTTTTTCCATTTTTTCGATGGCTTTATATGTTTCTTTAAATACTTTATCAATTTGTTCTTTTGTTAAATCAGATTTTAAAAGTCTTTCAATCATCTGGGTTGATTGTTTTTTTATATTATTTGCAGTGTTATTATTTAAGAGATTTTCATAATTTTTTGTAAACTTTTTATAATTTATTGATAAGAAATCTCTCTGTTGTTTTGCTTTTAAGTATTCTTTTTCACTGTCTTTATAATTTTTGTTCCCTTCTCTTCCTAAATTTCCTAAAAGTTTTGCTGTTATATCCCTTATTTCACTGGCTTCTTGAGTACCTTCATTTGCAAAAATTATATTACGATTATTTTTATTAGATTCAATAATTTTTTTCTGTTCATTTTTTGCTATAAAGTTTATTGAAAAAAGAATATTTCCAATATCTTCATTTGTTTTAGAATTATTTCTATTATTAATAAGAGAAAGATTATCATTATTTTTTTCTTTATAAAGTGAATAGTTTTCTTTTTTAAGATAATCAAGAAGGACCTGAGAAGTATCATCTGTTATCTTTTCATTTCCAATGATTTCTTTATTATAAATCTTGGAAAATTCTTTATTATCTACAATACCTTTAAATGTATTATTTTCATAATCTCTTATGTAATATTTTGTAGTTTCTAAAAGAAGTTTACTATGTTTATCATTTTGGTAAAGGTTAATAAAATCAGCATTTGATATTTTTCTTTCTTGTTCTATATATTTTAATGCGTCTTTTTTTGATTCAGAATATTCTATTTCTTCATTACCATTAGAATAAATCTTTGTTATAATATATGGAAGATGCTCAATTCTGTTTCCATAACCTTTATTTATGTAATTGTAAAGAATATCTGTAGGTTTTATATTGTTGCTTTCTATTCTGGCTTTTTCAATTATTTCAGATTTAATTAAATCTTCTGTGTTGTCCGGATTTTTTTCAAGATAATCAAGAACATTAGATGGAGTTAAAAAAGAATAATCAGAGCAAAATTGACTAATACAATAGATTCTTTCGTTTTTTGTTAAATCTTTAAAAAAGTTAACTTTCTTTTCTTTTGGATAGTAATCAGCATTAAACTCATTTTCAATCTTTTGTTTTACTAGTTGATTATCTTTTTTAATATTATATTGTTGTCGATTATAATTAGAAATTAAAAGAGAAGAAATCTTTTTATATTTATATGTTTTTTCTTTTAAAGCATCAATTTCAAATGCATTGTATATATTGTTAATTTTCTGCAGGTTATCAATTTTTTTATTTAAGAGTTTATTATAATTTTCGAAAAGTTTTGTATAACTGGATTTTTCAGTTTTGTTTTCATCAAAATGTTCAACTATTTTGGATTCTGTATGATTTGAGTTTTCATTTATTGCATCAGTTTTTTTATTAAAAGTATTTATTAAATTGTTTTCTTTATCAATAATATCATAAGATTGAACAGTTCTTTCAATGAGATTATGAGTTTTTTCTGAACAAAAGTAAACTTTATTTTGTTCAATTTCCAGTTCTGTTAAAATTTGATTTGTTTCAAATGAAGAAATAAAATCATCTTGTAATTCTTCATTGATAGTTTTTGCAAAAGTAAAGTTATCTAATTTTTTCATTGTGGGCTCCAAAAAACTTAACTCCCCTTAATAATTTAATTTAAAAATTAAGGGGAGCAGAAAAATCAGAGATTAACGTTTGTGGTGATTCTGGTTAACGTTTGTGTTAACGTTGGTGTTTTCTTTCTGTAAACGTTTTTCATTAATGGCTTTTTCCATTTTTACACATTCAGCTTTGTTACCGCGACCGTATGTGTCTGCCTGAGAAATAGCACTTGAGAACATTCCAGGAGAAGAAATAAATTCTTTTCGGATGTTTGCAATTTCTGCATTAGACGGATGCCAGCCTTCTCCATTTCCGTGATAGATGCCTCTGAAATACTGAGCCATTCCGCATTTCAAAACTTCAAAAGCAGATTTATCACGTGGTTTTGGAAGTGCAAACAAATCCTTATCATCACTGATTTTAGGAAGAATGTTTGGCTGTTCTGGTGCAAGTCTTTTGTCTGTTGCTTCCTGATGTCCGATAATACTTCCGGCAAGATGTTCAATTACTGGTTCACCTTTTTTCGCAACATAAAGAGTTTTTCCTTCTTTATCCTTATAAATACGGTCTTCTGAATAAACCTGGTCTTTAGAATAAACATTTTCGGAATATCTTCTTGCTTCACCGTTTTCATCACGCTCTGGAACCCATTTCAATTCAACAGTTCTTTCTGCCGCAAAACAGTTTACGTAGTTAAAAGCTGGGCCTTCATTTCCATCTTTATCTTTTTTACGTTCTCCTGCTTTTGCTTTATGTTCAATTACTTCCTTATCGTCTTTGTTGTAAACATTTCGGATAGGTATAGAACCGATTGAATGACTGTCTTTCATTGGCCAGGCATTGTTTTCAATTGCCTGTTTATGAGACAAGAATAAAGTACCTTTTACACCCTGATCATGACAACCTTGTTTAAGTGAAAGCTGCGCGAGCCCCTGCGGAACTTTTCCGGTTATTACATTCTTCATGTAAGAAGGTGCTTCATTCTTTGTCTGTACGACAGAAGTACCATTTGCAAGATTATCACAGAAGTTTGCAACAGTCTGTGATTCCCATTTCTCTGATTTTACGTTTGTTGATTCAGCCATATAGCCTTACCTACCTTTAATAGAATTTTACTAGCTAATACTAGCGTATGGTATATATTTATCAGTACGACGTACTGTAAATTACTTAATTCTCTTGCCGTCCAACCACCATTCTTCATGTTTACCGTAATTGGAAATTACGGCTGGCATAAGATTTCCGTGTTTATCAAGGTCTTTGTTTGAAAGTTTTCCGTTTTCCCAGAATTCTGTGTGAAAGTCTTCCATCTGTACTGCAGGAACATCAGGTTCAGAATTTAGAAAGCCATTTTTCCAGTTTAAGATTGCTCTGATTTTTTTTTCACCAAACTTATTTGTAAAAGTGACAATTTCCTGTCCGTTTTTAGGTTCTGTTCCGTCATAAACAGGTTTTCCGGTTTTTTGAAGGTTATAAAATCTGCTTTTTGTTTCCACTTAATTAATCTCCTTTATCCGTCTATCTTTACAAGGTAGACATTTATTATTATAATATAATTAATAATTCCGTCAAGTTAAAAAGGTTTGTTCAACAAACATTTCTGAAAAAAGGAGTGAATTTTGTTTGTTTATAAACTTTCTAATACTTTTGTAAAATTATATTCAAAAGGAATAGAAAAAGAATATTTTGGAACAAAAATAGAATATCTGGATGAAACAAATACATTTCTTTTCTTTTATTACACAAATTATGTAAGAGTTTATGTAATTAATGGAATGAAAAAAGATTTTCAACTTGTTCAATGCACTCCTAAAATTAATAAAATAATTACATTAGAAGGTTTATTTGCAAAACGTTTTATAAGATTTTATAAACAAATAACACTTGATGACGATTTTATTTTTTATATTCCACCAATATTTTTCAGAGAGTGTTTTTATATTCTAAACGAAAAAAAATATATGTATAAATTAAACTTTTTATTTGAAAAATATAAAAGGGATATAAAAAAAGGAAAAACATTTTCAAATATATAAATTGGAAATGCAGTTCCGTCGAACTTTGCAAAGGCAATGTTCAGTCAGATATTGGGCGAGATGACTGCGTAAGGAGTTTTTATGAAACATAGATTAAGTAATGACTGGATGTTTAAAAGAAAAACACAATACCAAGATAAATCTGGTTTTGATGAAACTTCTTAATAGCGTGTCATTTATATTATTTAGACTTTACGCTGGAAACTTTATTATGGGAGAAAAATAATGAAAATGATTAAAAAAGTCTTAAACAAAATTGCATACATCTTTATCTGCATAAATCAAGACATAAAGATGCGGTATGAGATACAAAAAGAAGTAGAAGATTATGCTGATAAAAAAGAAGGCTTCATTAAAACCGGAAAATTTTCAGGATTTTGATGATTATTTGCTGAAAAGAATTCGTTTAGATAAAAGAATACATTATCTGCTTGAAAAGCAGGAAGATTTACTTAAATAAATAAAAGGTCAGGAGGTATAAAATGAAAACAAAACACGAAAAAAGTATTGTTAAAAAATATTATAGCTTTATCAAAAACTATGAAGAACAACTTTCATATTTCAAAAACGAATATAATTCTCGACACAAGAAAAATATTCGTAATACAATAATAACATCTTTTTTTTTAATAACAAGTGTTTTCTTATTAACATTTGCTTTTAAAGGTATATTAAAGCCGTTAAATGCATTTATTGTTTTAGGAATTGTTTTCGGCGGATTTGGTCTTTTTATTGGACAATCTTTATTTGATGATATTACAGAATCTTTTTATTCTTCGATTAAAGTAATACAAGAAAATTATAAAGTTCAAGAAAATATAATTAAAAATAATAATTTTAAATACTTTATTAACACTTCAAAAGACAAAGACAGTTACAGTTTTATATGGGATATTGAATATTCTCAAGGCTTTTTATGTAAAGATTTTATTTCGCATAATAATGGAACTGTTGAATTTACTGAATATCGTGATTCACAAAGTATATGGAATGAAGAAAACATAGACAAAAAAACTCATTACGAGGAAATCATTGATTTAAGTGATAACCATATTCTTTCAGTTGAAGAGATAAAAGCACATTCCCATAGAAACTCGTAAGAAAAAGAAAGAAGGTAATTAATGTTTTACTTTAAAGATTCAGAGTACCCTAACAGCGAAACGAAGACAGGTACGACTGGAAGCTTCATAAAATACGTTGAAAAGCACAGTTGCTATAAGGTAGCCGAAAAACTTCTTTTGGCTCTGGCTGAAAAAAATAAAGAATGTGCCGTACAGCTTTTTCCTCCCAAGCGGAAAAAAAAATCATCAGTGGAATTTTATTTTGAGGAAATAGAATTATCAGAAGAAGAAATAAATGCCTTTATACTGTTGGGCAAGGACAAAAATGTATTACTTGAAAAGACACCCGTAATAATAGAATTGCATTTTATGTATAAAAGCGATAACCATAAGGAAGATGCCCTTGAGCTCATCATCCGTAAATACAGATACATCGGTTATAATGCAGAAAAATGTAGCTATTCTGAAACAGGCTGGATAAAGCAGCAGAGACAAAGCGAGTTTATTCTGACATATAAATCACCGGAAAAAATATTTTTTCAGTGCAGTAATGTAAAAAAATCTTTTCCTGCTACAATTACATCACTGTACATCATATGCAACATTAATGATGATACTGAAAGGAAATATGCAAGGCTGTTTGTAACTTCAATGCTTGAATATCTTTGTGAGATTACAGGCTCAAAAATATACATTGATTTACTGAATGAAAAATCAGAAGATGGACAACTGTTCATGCCGTGTCCCCTGAAAATCGCAGAAATGAAGGATTTCAGGACAAAGAAAGAACTTTTCTACGGTAAATATGGAAAACTTCTGAATAAATACTCGATACCAAAAAAAACTTTCAACAAATACTGTTTCAACTGGGATTACAAAATTGTAAAATTCGTAAAATATATGGGCGGGGATTTCATTCCTGAACTGCTGCAACTGGAAGAATGTCCTGATAATGAAATATCACAGAGAAACTCAAAAGAAATGACCGTTTCAATGTTCACTCAAATTCTGATGAAAAGATATCCATTAGTAACGTATATATGTACAGATATTGGAAAGATGATGTCACAGCTTTTGTATGATTCACTGAAAGAATTCAGAAAGCATCTTCCGTCAAGAAGCATACTTGAAGGAAGAAAAAAACTCATGGAATACCATGATTCTCTTGTTAACGTGTTTGAAAAGTTATATGAGGATGATGTCTTTGATGAGTTAGAAATCGAACATAGAAAGACACAGGAACAGATAAAGCAGGACAGAAAAGTTTATGAATGTTTTGCCGAACAATTACCTTCACCATGGAAGGAATTTACTGCTCCTGAAGAACTTATACATGAATCACATATCATGGAAAACTGTATCAGGACATACTGTCAGGACTTATCTGCTGCAGAATGCGGTCTTTACTGGGCTGAAATAAACGGCAGGAGATACAATGCAGAAGTAATTTTCAACAAGGACGAAAACAGGATGAATCTCATACAGCTGTTCGGAAAAAGAAATGAAAAGCCAGTAAAAAAAGATGTCCTGTCATTTGAAGAATATGTTAGAAAATTTAAATATTCTGTGTAAAACAGGGGGAAGAGATGAATGGAACTTAGAGGCATTTTTGAGCAGAATTAAACTTTTAATATAACAAATATAAAATGGATATAAAAAAAAGGAAAAACTTTTTCAAATATATAAAGGGGAGTTTTATGGAACTTGTTCAGTTTACTGCAGAACTAAGAAAGTATTTTGGAATTACTTCGTGTCATATTATTGTTGATAATGTTGATTTTATGGCAATGCTTATGGCCTTGAATGATGATAATATTGTTATAAATACTGTATGTGATAATTTAAAAGAAGGGATGAATATTACAATTTTTTTTCCTACCCTATTTGATGAAAAAGTTGAATTAGATGCTCAGGTTAATGAAGTAAAAGATGAAAACATGATTGTAGTAGCATGTACTATAAGAAAAAAGAATAAAAATCAATTTTTCATTGAGTTTCAAGATTACCTAAATTTAATTCTTTCTCAAAAAAAGCGAAAAGAAATGCGTATTTTATGTACAAAAAAAAATCTCGAATTACTTCACTTAAACACTGTATTTTTTCTGACATTTCATATGCGGCAGATAAAGGCTGTAGTTAAAGATATTTCTTATTCCGGTATTAAAATATTAACAAGTCCTTTATTGCTGCAGGAAAAAGGAGAACTTTTTTCTTTTACGCTAAAATTTGAAAATCCGGAAGAAAAGTTTTTGTTTTTAAATTGTCCTATTGTCCGAAAAAATACCTTTGAATTTGAAAATACTTTATTTGCAGAAATAGTTTTTAAACTTCCAGAAAACATTAAATATCGTAAACGTTTAGACTGCTACTTTAATGCAGAAAAAAAACAGCGTTCAAGATAAGTTTAATCTATGAATTTTTCTTTATGCTTAAAAAAAGTATTATCAACATTAAGCATAGAAAGTTTTAAAGTCTGATTCTGTCTTTGCTTTAATTTTTCAAGCTGTTCTTTTGTAATAATGTATTTTTTTCCGTATTTTGGAATGTTATTTGTTCTCAAAAGATAAATAACAGAAGAATACTTCATATCAAGGTATTCTACGGCATCTTCTGCAGTGTAAAAATCTACACCTCTTACAGTAATCATAAAATTAATTTCCTTAAGAAATATTATAATCAGCTTTTTAGTCTGATTATAATATTTAAATATTTATTGTACAATGTAGCCTTTTTCTGTAAGCCATTTTTCTGCCTGAGCTAAAAGAAATACTCCAAAATCAGAAGATTTAATTTCTTTTTCATTTCCAGAAAATGTTGCTTTTTTTGTATTTTCATTTAATGTATATTTTACAGAAAAACCTAATGTAGATTCTTCATTTTCAGTGATTGTATAATCATCTGATGTTTCATAATCAGAAGTAGAATCGCCATCATCAATTTCAAATTCAATTCCAAATTCTCTGTCGATTCTATTATTTTCTTCTTCTAGTTCAGTTTTATCAGGTTCTTTTTCTTTCTTTGATTTTAATTTCTTATCAAGCTCTTCTTTTAATGCTTTTTTTCCACCGCCTTTTTCTTTAACAGCTTTCTTAACTTCTGCAAGCTCATCTTCTTCGAGTTTTGACATTTTCCATACATCACGAGTTGATGTATCTTCATCTATGATTTCTTGCAAATCATTGTTTTCGTTCAAAAGGTTATGCGCAGTTAAAGCTTCGCTTACCCAGCCTTTATTTTTATGGAGTGCCTTTGCTATTTCATTTTGATTCATTCCAAGTTCCAGAAGTTCTGACATATATTTTTCCCTTTCACGAGGATTCATATCGTCACGATGTTCATTTTCTGTTGCCTGGTAAATAATTCTTTCTTTTTTATCCTTAAACTTTTTGTCAATTACACATTTTAAAACTGGAATATCACTTAAAACACAGGCTTTATATCGTCTAGATCCAGCTTTAATTATATATCTATCACCTTCTTGATACACAATACAAGGTTCAATTTGTCCGTCTGATTTAATTGAATCTCCAAGCTGACGAAGTTTAAATTCATCATCTTCATTTACATTTCTGATATTTTCTCCAATATCAATTAATTCAATTGGAATTTCTACTACAGAGCCTAACTGTAGAGTTTCTTGTTTTTCTGTATTAACTTCCGGATTAAAATCTCCAAAATCTGTATCATCATCAAATTTAAGTTTTGCCATGTTATTTCTCCTCTATAATATTTTTTATTAATGTTGCAAGTGTCTGACTTGTCGGACAGTTTTTTTGATATTCTTGTACACACAAATGCTGACTGATTGAACTTGATATATTTTTTGACTGATAGAAAATATGCTTTGTGAAAAACGGCATATTTTTTTCAAAAACTTGTATACTGTGTTCGTGAACTTTATTACCTTTTACAACTTTATTAATAATAAGGTTCTGATTAATTTTACCACTTCCATTAAACTGAATTTGTATTTTACGGCTTTCTTTCAAAAATGAATCTAATTCAATTTTACTTAAATCTTCTGCTTCTGTAATAGGCATAAGACAGGTAAGCCATGCAATAATAGAACGTTCATAATATCCTAAATGGCCTGGAAGGTCATAAAGAACATAATTATAGCCTAGATTTTTTGCTTCATCAAATATTTCTCTGATTGTTTTTTCGACACCCTCTGTCTGATAGGTCGAAGAGATATATGAACGAAAATCTTTTTTATTGCCAGGAATTATAATATCAAGTCCTTTGAATTCTTCTGCTTCTTCACGAGCCTTGATGATACATTCTTTAACTTCAAGACCGTCTTTAAATAAGTGTAATAAATCTTTCTGTTCTTCTGAATATCTTTCATAGTTTCTGTCCAGGAGAATATAACTTATTGAACCCTGCGGGTCTCCGTCTATAATTAATGTTTTTCCATGTTTTGACAATTCAAAACCTATAGATGCAAGCATGGATGTTTTTCCTACTCCGCCTTTTGGATTAAATACACCAATTGTTTTAAATGCGTTTTCTTCCATAAATCCCCCATGAATTATTTAAATTATAACACGTTTAACTAGTAATGTCTAGTAAATTATAATTTAAATTCTCTTCTGATAAGCTCGCTGATTCCGATATTCTGTTTCTGTGCTATTTGAAAAAGTTTTTCATGCTGGGAGAGAGTAAGTGTTATTGTTATATTCTTTACCTTCTCATTTTCAAATAATGTTTTTCTTCCGGATCCTTCACGGTAGCCACCACGACCTTTTTTCTGTTCCATATTTATAGTATATAATATTATTTGAAAAAATACAATGTAAAATCAAAAATATTAAGGTTCTGTAACAGTCTTTTTAACTTTTTCAATGAATTCAGCTGTTGCTTCATCGAACCAATACTCTGTTGGAATCATAAAGCGAAATTTTGATATCATATCATAAGATGGAGATTTTCGGCCTTCACTTACTGCATGGCAGTATTTGTAAGATATATTGTATATAGTACAGATTCCTCTAAGTTTACGTTTTGCAATAAGTGCCTTTAAAATAATTCTCCCTTTAGTCATAAATATTTCCTTGTAAAAAAGATTTAAAAATTACTCTTATAATATCTTTGTAAAAATAAAGAGCATATATATTAAATATATATTATAAAAGAATATTTGTTAAGAATAAAAAAGAGGTGAATAATGTTATTAAAAATAATTTACTATTTTTTGCTTTTACTATTTGAAAAGCCGGGAGTATCTATAAGACTATAAGTTTGAAGACTTTGAATACTGTCAGATATTTTCATAACACCGTTTACAATTCCAGGAACTGATGTAATAAGAAGACAAGCAATAATCCAACCGTAAATACTTTTTAAAAATGCTCGTTTATCCTGCGACAAGATAAGTTTTATTGCAATATAAAGTAATGATACGGTTGCAAGAACTTTAACATATGCACTTCCGCATACGTTAACGATAGTACCAAGAACTGTCCTTAAGTCCCTTTCTACACTTCTTTCTTGTTTTGTTTTATTTAATGTATCATTAACGTCAGTACTCTGACTGAATGATGGAGCGTAAATAATAAAGCTTAAAAATAATAAAAAGAGTATTTTCTTTCTTCTCATAACATTTCCTTTTAATAAAAAAATACGGATAAAGGCAAAAGCTTTTATCCGTATTTTTTTTACCTTCTACTAGTTAAGTTCATCCGGCTGTAGAAGACTGTCAATGAATATTTCGAGTGCATATTCATCTTTCTTTGTGATTTCCCTTAGTATCAATACAGCAATTACCGAAAAAGGTATCATTATTAAGCTCTCAAGAGCAATAAAGAATACAACAGTAACAAGTATTATTACTAAAAGCGGAACAAGAGGAACTCCCAGAGTAAGACGTCTTTTCATCAACGATTTGTAAACCGGAATTGAATAGTTATCTTCTTCCATGATTAATACCAGCTAGTTCCACCCATATTATCTACACCAGCAATTTTATCACCTAAGAATTTATCCACAAACCAAGAAGCACTTCCAATTATGATACATGCAATAAAAATCCAGATGAGAGGTTTTGCGGCATCTGGATTTCCCTTATTTGTAATAATTTTAATACCAGTGATAATAACTCCTGCTATAGCAATAACACGTACTGCAGCAGAGGTAAAAAATGTATATATAGTTTGAAATACATCTTTAAGTGTACTAGCTCCGCTAATTGTATTATTATTAGTTTGATTATCAGCAGCAAAAACTGCGCAGGTGAATAATAATGACATTACAATAAGCATGACAAACTTTTTATTTAAATCATTTTTCCTTGAGGTTTCTGTAAGTTCTGTTTTTTCCATACTTTTATTTTCTCCTTTTATTCCTGTTCTATAGACCTTTTTGCAATTTCTTCAATCTGGTCTTCTGTATAATCGTTACAGTCAATCACTTCATCAACTTCTATTCCGCTTACAGTTGAACGTGAAAGATGAACGATCATATCAACTAAGTTATTTACAGGCTGTTCAATTCCAAAAGCCTGCTTAAGCAATGTTTTCATACGCAAGAAAGTACCTTCGGCACTGTTTGCGTGAATTGTAGAAACCTTCCCCCCGAAGGGGGGACTCCTCCTGGATGTCCGGTGTTCCAGGCATCCAGAAGGGCCCATAAGACCTTACCATCACGGATTTCTCCAAAAATAATTCGGTCTGGTGTACAACGCAATGCAAGTTTTACGGCTCTCATTGCATCATCTGTTTCTATAGTAAGTTTTTCTGCATACTGAGCCGTACACTGTAATTCTGCATTGTCTTCAACAATATAGAAAGAGTCATAAGGTGTATAAGCCGTCATTTCTTTTATTACGGCATTTGTAAATGTTGTTTTACCACTTCCAGTTCCACCGCTTATTAATATGTTCTTTTTAAATTTAATTGCATGTTTTATTTTTTCAGCCCTTTCTGTAGTACACTGTCCTCTTGCAACATAATCATCAATTGAAAAGACTTTAAGAGGTCTTTTTCTTATTGTGATGAATGGATTTTTAGTCCATTTCATAACTCCGGTAATTCGAGCATCATAATAAGGTATTGTTCCTTCTAAGACAGGGTATTTTTCGTAGTTAATGTTTATATCCATAAAATTTGCAATTTGTACAAGGATATTTTTGCACTGTTGACGGGAAAGTCTTATATCTGTATTTTCACGGTGATTTCCAAACTTTTTTATTGATACTATTCCGTTATCAATCCAAATATCAGTGACGTTATCATCTTTGAAAAAAGGAGCAATTTTATCTAGCGAATAAAGGATTAATTCCATTTCTCTTTTTTCTTGCTCGGTTAATTCTTCATTATCCATTATTCAATATCCTCATTTTCAATATTTTGATTTTCAACATTTTCAGCAAACATCATTTCAAAAAGTTCTGTGGCATCATTGTAAACTGCGTCTGCAAAGTTTTTTGCAAAAGCATCGCGTCTGGCAATGCTTTCTTTAATGAATGTTTCAGATACATTATCTGGTTTTGGGTTGCTTGCAAACCAGTTTACAAGCCATGAATAAAACATCTGCTGAAAGAATTCTAGTTTTTGATTTGTTTTTCTTATTTCATCTTGAACATTCATTAATGCCGCTTGAAGTATATTAATATGTTCTACATCTTCATCTAAAGAACGTAAAATTACATCCTTAATATACATGCTTCGGGGAAGTCCTTTTTCACGAGCTTTCATATCAAGGAGTCTCATTTGGTCTGTATTCAATCTGCACGCAGCAGTATTTGTTTTTTCTGTCATACTAATATTTTTACCATTTCCATTTTCTTTTCTGTGTTTTCTTCTTCAATTTCATTGTCAGAATCAACATCATCAGAATTATCTATGTTTATATCCATTTCATAAACTTCATCTAAATCAGATTGAACTGGATTTGCTCTTTCAAAGTTTTCCCACCATTTTGTATCACCGTCACGCAGAACTCTTGATGTTACAGTTTCTTTTAATAAATCCTCTCTTTTTGTTGGAACAGGAAGATGATGTTTTCCTGCATAACGAGGGTCAGAATAATAAGCAACTTTTTTAAAAACGTATGAATAACCACCTTGAGTTATTAAAAGACCGGAATTACATGGCATTGTTTCAATTTCTGTTGGTGTTATTAAAGGACGTTCAGTAATATCGCTTGAAACTGAAATATTGTTCATACCAAAGTCAAAACGACTACCAGAAGTTGAAGTATTTTGTTTTATCACACCTTCATTTCCTACACGTTTTGAAAAATATTCTGCAATATTATGGTCAGAAATTGCATAAGTCCATATAAAGCGGCAGTGTTCAATAATTGGAGCGTTTTGTCCATAAAGTTTATCTATCTGTGCTTTTGACTGGCATATCCAAAGAAAGCTAATTCCATAACCATTTAAGATACCTGCAAAAGTTTCGATAGTTTCCATTTTTCCAAGAGTAGGGAATTCATCAATCAAGAAGAGGATTCTGTTTTTAAGCACTTCTTTACCGTGACTTGTAGCATCCTGAGAAAATTTTCTGCAAACAAATTCAATATAAAGCCTTAGTAAACTTTTAAGTCGGTCAAGGTCAGCAAAAGGAATAGTCATATACCAAGAAATAGGTATTTCAGAATATTTAAAATCATCAAGACAGAAATCAGATGCACTTGAAGAATAAGCTACCTTATCATCATTAAAAATAGAAAGAGCTTCTAGAGCAGATGAAAAGATAGAACCCATTTCTTCATCTGCAGCACTTAAAATCTGGCTTGCGTAACTTACGATAGAAGAATGTATTTCTTTAGTACAATGTTGTGCTTTTATCATATTCTGTAAAAGTTTTTTCTTTGCATCTCCTTTATCATTTGGGTCACTATTTGCCTGACTTAGATACTTATAGACACCAGGAAGGCTTTTATTTTCATAATTAGAACATTTACAGTGAAGAATAGTAGCCGTGATCAGAACTTTTGCAGTTTCTTGCCAGTGAGGGTCTGCATTTGCTTCCGGATTTGTTGGAGCAGTAAGAATTTGTGCTATCATGTTTGCATCACGGAAAGCGTTATCTTCTGATATTTCATCCATAACATTAAAGCGTAAGGTATCTTTACTTACTGGCGAGTATTTATAAACATAATTAAATTTAAGTCTATAACCTGCAGTAATTTCATAATTTTCACCTTTAGGGTCTATTGTTATTATTGAATATTTAAAATCCAATAATGTTGTAACTACCAGTTTTTCTATCGCCTAGCCCCTCTCTCCTTCGAAAGAGGGGCTAGGCGACAGTTGAAACCCCCTTACCAAGACGGGAACCTGCAAGAACCATTGCACATACATTCATATCAAAACGGATTATTTTACCAGTTCTTTTTACATCAAGTTTACAACTTCCATTTTCCATAGAACCTACTACATAAGCATCCTCTGTCTGACCGACTACTACACCACTTTTATTTAATAGGCCATAACTTTTTAATTCTTTAACTGTTGCAATTTTTCCAGAATTTAAAAAGTTTTTATCTTTTTCATCGTTAAGGGTACGTACATAAACAAGAAGAAAATAAATGAGTACTGCTATAAGTAATGTTGGCAACATTACTTTTAAATCTTGATAAACGATATCGTTTGCAGTTTTATTAATTCCGCCAACAGATGAAATATATGCTGTAATTATGGACCAGAATGGATAAATGGGTTGTTTTTTGAAAATAAATAAAGGTTTTCCTACAATATTTATGTCATAAATTAAATCCCTTGCACAATTCTGGCTAGCTATTTGCATACCGATTCCAAGAATTATAAAAGGAATAATTTTATGGATAAGAGAAAATCCTAATCCTGCTTTATTTTTTGGTGTTGTTCTTAAAAAACTTTTCTGTTTAATGAAAGGTAACATATAACAAATTGTAATTACCTTTCACTTTTCTGTCAATCGTATTTTGGTAGACTTTTATTTATATAAACAAAAAAATGTTTCTTTAACAAGTTTCTAAATATCTTTTAGAATTTCATAAAAAAACAATTCTTTAGATAGGTAGCAGTTGATAAAAGCATGTGGAAAGCAAAGTCATTAAACACAACATTTCGGCTCTGGTCTTCTTCTGTTGGCAAGTAATAAGACTCGTTACCACTTAAGAGTTTATCTAACGGCGCACTTATACTCTACATAAGTAGAAATTCTATTTTTCTTGTAAACTTCACAGTATCATGTTGAATTCAGAAACTCTACATAAGTAGAAATTCTATTCTTCTTGTAAACATTATTTTGATAATTATAATACAAACTCTACATAAGTAGAAATTCTGTTCTTTTTGTAAACTTTTACACTACCACTTGCTAGAACTTCACTCTACATAAGTAGAAATTCTGTTCTTCTTGTAAACATTTGGTAACACTTGCCATTTTCAATACTCTAGATAAGTAGAAATTCTATTCCTTTTGTAAACTGAGAACAGAATACGACAAGTACAAACACTCTACATAAGTAGAAATTCTATTTTTTTTGTAAACAGTTTTTCGATTCTGTGAGCTGCGTCCCTCTACATAAGTAGAAATTCTATTTTTTTTGTAAACCTCCTATAACACCAGGATTAAATCTCTCTACATAAGTAGAAATTCTATTCTTCTTGTAAACGCAGGAGAAGGAAGTGCTGAAACAGCACTCTACATAAGTAGAAATTCTATTCTTCTTGTAAACTGTTGAAAACTGGACTAACTTGAATGTCTCTACATAAGTAGAAATTCTATTCTTCTTGTAAACCCTTATTACCTGAAACGTATGTAAAATAACGCAATTAATGTAAAAGAATGCATTAAAAACAGTATTAAAAATACATTTCATGGCAAAAGTTTCCAGTAAGACTAAGGGTTTGCAGAATTAATCTTATTAATATACTCTGCAGTTTTTATATTAATAAGATATTCAGAATCGCCGGATAGTTCAAGTATAGTTCTGAACTTATTAGCAAGATTATAAGCTGCAATGTAATCCATACTTTTTCCGGTAAACTCATTATCCACTCCAAGAGGAGAAACATATTTCCAGTCGTCAAGAACAAATGTACGAAATGCAATTGTCGCCATAAATACATTGAGAAGTCTTTCAGTTGCTAAAGCATGAGGAAGACAAGATTCATTGCATTTTTCTCTAAAAAGTTTTGCTATATCCTTGTAATTTTGATAACAAAGATTTTCATAAACAGAATGTCCTTCAAGTTCAAGGTCAATTAATTGAAAAGACTTTGTTTTCGGATTCCAAATATTTCGACTACCAGATGCCACAACTTTAAAAGTGTTGTTAATTTCCTTAAAATCTTTATTAAAATTTCCAGGACAGTATTTAAAAACAAGTTTACCGTTTTCCTCTGTAATAGATTCAAATTTCTTAAAGAATTCGGTACGTTTTTCATTGTTTGTAAGTAATTGAAAATTGAAAAAATTGAATATACCACTAGAAGGATCAATTCTAGAAATATATGACGGATTTATAAAAAATACAAATCCGTATTGCAAATAAATCTTATCAAAACTTTCAAACTTAGGAACAAGTTGATAAGGATGTTCAAGGCTTCCAGGAAGTCCGATATCTTTTTCTTTTAGGACAACTAATGAAAGCTTTGTTAAAAGAGCTCCTTCAAATTGCTGGTATATATTACTTTCAATGTACTGTCTTCCGGATTTGAAGTCACTTGAAAGAGATTCAAGAACCAGAACTGCATTATTATCAATCATTAAACGAGTAATTTCAGCTACGACAAATGACAGATAACCGCTTTTAAGTTCCTTAATTCTGTCTATTTCCTGCCAGTTGGTACGTGAATTTGTACGGTCTTTTGATTTTTCAATAAGTTTATTCTTGTAGTTAACATTTTGTTTTCCTGTCTGAATTAAATTGAAAGATTTCTCAAAAAGAACCTTACCATTTCTGTTCATGAGGACAGCATAAACAAGATTGTTTTCACCTCTATTAACAGATAGAATATTGAGAGATTCATCATTTCTGATTGCTTCAAGAACTTTTTTATTAAATGTAAATGATTTTATTTCTTTTTCTTTCCAGTTAATTACTACTGGACAGTGAAAAGAAAAATTTTCGTACATATAACGACGGTCTTTATATAAATCACGGTCTGCAGTTTTATAGATAACTGAACCAGAATCAAGTAATGTTTTTGCTTCAGAAGATAGAGGTGTTTGATAATTAAAGTAACTGCAGATATTTTTATAAACATCAGAATTTATAGTAAAACCTTCTCTTGTAATTTTATTTACAATTGTACTTCCTTTTTTATGTGTAATACTTTCTTTAATCAAGGCAGGTCTATAATATATTTGTGCTCCGGCACAAAGCTGAATATTACTATCTTTTCCGCTAAGTGCAGAACGGATAATCTGGGTATAAATATCTTTTCCATGTCCTTTTTTTGCTAAATATTTATTATAAATTTCAAAAAGAAAGATATTGCCATCTTCTACTTTTTGTATAAGATAGTTTTTATCAATTCCTTTCATTAAAAGACTATATCCGCCTTTGGAAACATCATCAAAAAATTCTGATGTATCTTGATATTCTTCTGTAGCTCTAAAATTAAATGTAAAACAATTCCATTCTTTTCTTTGTTTAATACAATTTTTATAATAATCAATTAGTTTATGACAGAAATTAATATCAAAATTGCTGCTACTTTTTTTATGAAGTTCATTTTTGTAACCTTCAATGATTTCTTTTGATGGATTATAGGTTTCTAAACCTTTTTTCGAAAAAAATATTTTTGGCAGCATTTTATACGGTTCAGGAATTGTATTTAAAATCATTTTTTTAAATGAAGAATTTTCGCAGTATTTAATCTCTGGTTTTTTCATGTTTTGGTTATATATTCCAAGATAATATTTATCTTTTTCTTCATCATGGAAAATCAAACCATTTTTAACCATTTCCTGACTTTCAGACCATCCACCAAGAAATTGAGAACATTCAAAATTTAACTTTATCTTTTTTTCCTGCTTTAATGACTTTGTTACATAATTTCTGACCTTGTTATAAAGTGTTACAATTGGACTTAGCGAGTCAAGAATAAGTTCTAATTCAGAATAAAATTCTTCATTATAAGTTATTTCCCCAGAAATAATTCTTTCATTATCTTTATCAATATAAAGAATACGAAGCAGATTATAATAATCTAAAGTAGATTGAAGATAGTTTTTAATTTCTATAGTTTGTTTTTTATCAAAGCGTAAATCTGTTATTTTTTCAAAAGGAATTTTATCAAAGATTTCTTGTGGATGGAATTTACAAATTAAATCCAGGTATTTTAGAAAATCATATTTAATTTCATTTTCATCTAAAGAAACAGAATTTAGTATTTCACTAATTTCAATTGAAGAAAAAATATCCGGAATATTTTTATTAAAATATTTACTTGTTTCTATAAGATTATCTAGAGTATAAAAATTACCACAAGTTATGTTAGAAAGTTTATTAAGATTTTTTTTATATATACACCATTTGTCTACTGGAAAAGATTTTAACATATAATTAGAAAATCTTTCAAATGGTTTTTTAATGCTTTCATTATAAGAAATAACAGCTTCTTTTATTTCTACAGTTGAATCAAAATATGTAACAGAAAAAAGAGGTTTTTTATCCGTCATTAGATTTTTATAAAGAGGTTTAAAATATGAAATATGACTTTCTCTATTTTTCTGTCTATATTCATTTATAATTTGATTTAAACTATGATTTATTTGATTTCCTTCTTCATCAAATATTCCACTAATATAAGAGTTATATTTGGAAATAAAAGCAGAAGATATTTTATAGCCGTTTTTAAAAATATCAAAATCATAGAAGAGCTGCTGATTATTTTCAGTAAAATTATAAAGTTCATTATATTCTAATTTGATTTTTTCAAGATTTAATTTGTTATTCACGTAAATTGGAAAATTCTCATTCACAATTCTATATGCAATTGAATTATGTATTTCTTCATCTGAATATAAAAGTTTCCTTATATCATTAAACTTCTTAAAGTATGATGTAAAATTATCAAATAATTTGACATCTTCATTTTCTTCATCAGTACAATAAGCAGGAAGAATTTCTTTAAAAAGTTTAATATTGAATAAATCATTATATTGTGGATTTGAAACAAAATATTTTGAAATTAAATTACGCAGTTTACTTTCTTCCAATTTTATTTCTTTTTGAATATCTTTACGTTCTTTTCCAGTGAGTTTAATACTTTTTAAATGTAATTCATATAATTTACTGAAATCTAAATTATATTTTAAGCTATTATTTTCAAGTTCAATAAGAGATTTTTCAATAAAATCTTTATGAATCCGGTCAATATATTTTTTTACTCGTAAGAATGCGGCTTCTCTTTGCTTATCTGTTTCAAGAACATTCATTTTTTCTATGTTTTCTCTAGTTTTTCCGATAGGAACAAGTTTTGTTGTAATTGTTTTACTTACTGAATAACCTGAGAAATGTTCAGTATTTGAAATAAATTGTTCAATTGCTTTCATTATTATTTTACTCCTTGTTTAAAAATAATATTAATCTATCTAGTGATTTGCATTTTTCATAAAAACATCTACATTTTGAAGTGTATTTTGGTTTTCCAGTTTACAAATGAGCTTGTAGAAAGGCAAAGTTCATCAAGCAATTGCTTTTTTGAAATACCTCTTTTATTACATAAAACTTCAACATTTTCAGCAAATATATTTAGATTCATATTTTAATACTCCTTTTCTATTTTTTTCTATTAAAATTATTAATATATGCTCTATTATTTTTAACTTCGATTTTAATATTATCTCCGTCATGACAGTTTTCTGGATAAAAGTTTAAGGGTACATAAACACCTCTACCCTCTTTTGTTTTCAATACTACGGCAAAATTATTTGAGTTTTTTTGCATTGTAAATATTTTCGTAATTTTACCTGTAACTGGTCCATCTTTTTTAGGGTCGTGTAAACTATATTTATCTGCAGTACAGTCTGCATATTTAAAACCTTCATAGAAAGTATTGTATTTTCCTAATAATCTAAGCTGTTCTATCCAGCCATTTTTAAATGTATATGTTCCAATTTCTTTTTTGTATTCGCATAAACCTATTTCCTGCAGATATTTCAATCTTTTTGTGAGGTTTACATAACGTTTTGATTTTAGATATCCACGATTCAATGTGTTATTTGTAATATATGGAACAAGTGTTTTATCAAGTTTTGTAAGATAGTTTTTTCGTTCCATTCGGTTAAAATCTTCATCAATATCGCGAGGTGTTCTATAACCGACCATTTGAGTACAAATAGTTTGTGCATATTGACGAAACATTTGACTTACTTTTTCTCTGGGAAGAAATCTTACATCCCTTCCGTTTTTATCAATACCATTAATTAAAAGATGAGTATGAAAATTATCAGTATCATAATGATTTGCTGCAATCCAGGTAAATTTATATCCTGTTTCAAATTCAAGTTTTTCAATAAAGCTTTTTGTAAGTGTATTTAAGTCAATATTATTCTGTTGAGGTGAAATTATAATTCGCCAGTTTTTATCAACAACTTTATTTTTATATTCTTCTTCATTAATTTCACTTCCATACAGTTCAGGCTTTTCACCATTCAGTGCTTTTCCTTCTTTCTGGATATATTCAAGATTTTTTAAATGTCCGGTCTTATCATTTCTATATTTTGCAATAACAGAGCAGTTTTGCATTATGCTTGATTTTAATTTTGTTTTTGTAATTTTAATTTTAGTTTTATTGCTAAAACTATGTGATTTAGGAAAATATAAAGTGCTTTTAATGGGAGTAGAATGTTGTTTTTTTTGAAACTTTTTAGGTTTTAAGATTTCTATATCATCATGAGTATCAACAATATTCATAGTAATACTTTTATTTTTAAAATTAAATTTCATTATTTATTCTCCAAAAAAGTTTGTTGAACAAACTATTTACACACTCTTTTATTCAAAAGTTTTATTTGTATATCTAAAACTTACCCTTCTTTTTTCTGTATAATTCTTTTCTGTTAATTTACTTTTAAATTTTCTTATTTTTTTTTCATGAATGGTAAAAACACCAAAATTTCTAACAGTAATATTAAAGTCATTTTTCATCAAAATATTCATTGCAAAAAAAACAGCATCAACAACAGGTCTTATTACAGAAGTTTTTGCAAGCTTTATATTTTTTGATTCCAGATAAAGTTTACAAACTTCTGTAATTTCTTTTTTCCCTACATTTCTATTTGTCATAGGTAGATTATAAGTTATTATAATTAATAAGTCAATTATAAGTGTAAACATCGTAAAAAACAGTAAATACTGGTACTTATACAAGACAGTGTTTACAAAGAATACTAGTGTTCACACCATAACTAACAGTACATACTAGGACATAAGAACGACAGTTCACACTCTTTATCTTGCCGTCGTTACATACTATTGTCTTAACCTATATTTGTAAAAAAAGTTCTATTAATTTTATCCTGATTAATGAAAGTAATATTAATTGCAAATAAATTATTTTCAGAAAGTTACCCACAATTTTTTCTTTTTTTAAGAAGAAAAAATTATGGATAACTTTATTTTATTTTCAGTTTTATCTGAAGCTGCACAAAGCTCGCTTTGCGGTCTTTGTGCAGAATGCTTTTTTTTATAAATGTTTAGTAATCTTTGAACAATTCATTACTGATGAACTGTTCAAATTTTTTCCAGGACATTCCATATTCTTTTCGTATCTGTTCTATTCTGTTTCCGGCTGGACGTCTAAAACTTAGGGTCTGCCAGGTTCTGAGGGCATCCATTTCATCCATATCCATAGGAATTAATCTGCTCATTTCTTCTTGCATACGGTTTAGATGCTCATAGTTACCGTTTTCCAGATTCTCTTCCCTTCTCTTTTTTATTCTTATATCCCGCATTTTAGCCATTTCTTCAATTTTGTCTTTGATTTCATTTTCCTTACGCTCATATTCCGTTAAGGCAAGTTGCCGACATTCCTCAATATTTGTAGAAAATAAAATCATAATTTTTTCATAACTGCGGCTTATTGGGTTATAAATCCTATCCCAGATAATTGTTCTGTAGTCCTTTAATTTTTCATCAGTAATATCTCCGGTTACATAAATAATCCTTGCCGGATTAATTCGAGTTTTTGTTTCTTCCCATTTTTTTTCATCAAAACGTTCAAGTTCTGTTCCTTTAGCAACGGAATCTAAAATAACAAATACATCCATATCCTTAATACTCCCTAATTATATTTTTAAAAATATAAAAATTTATTTTTCAATTAATAAACTAAAAAAAAGAAAATCTAATTTATAAAAAAATTAAATCAAAAAAAGTTTGTTCAACAAACTTTTTTTTTACCTTATTCAAAATTAAACAGAAAAAGCAAGGTTCAATTTCTGTTTTACGTAAGATTACTTTTACAGTATATCCTGCTTTTCCATTTAAATCAATTTTAGTTTTTATATTTAATGAGTTTATTGTACATAAAACTAAAAGTAATGAATCTGTTTTATTTCAATATCTTTTTTCTGTAAATCAATTTTCATATTCTTTCTCCTTTCAAGAAATTTGATAAAGGAATATTTTTTATATCCTCATAGACGACACAAATACCATCGCCAGGCTGAAATATTACATCAATAATATTATCTTTTTCTTCTGGAAAAAATTCAGATAACAAATTTTCAATTCTCTCGCAAAGTGCACAAAGTTTATAAAACATTTTTTCTGCCTTATCTTCCAGTTCTTCAATATTTTTAATTTCAGATTTCATATCTACTCCCATAAAAAAGTTTGTTGAACAAACTTTTTCCAAGTCGGAAAAACCGGATCCTTAAAGCCGATTTTTCCGACATATAAATCAAGCGGTAAAACCTAAAAGCTTTAATCCACTGTTAGTATTGATTGTAAAGTTTTTATTCCAGCATCTTTCTACTTCTGTTTCTGTCATATTAAATTCTTTCTGGGCTTCCCTTTTGTCATGAATCCATCCGTTAATTCTTGCCATTTCAATATTAAGTTTTTTCATGAAATCCGGATGAAACTTTATATGACGGTTTCCATTTTTGTAAAATTTAATATTACAGAATATTTCATCATCTTTTTTATTGTAAATGTCTAGATTGCTTACATATCCATAGTTGTAAGTTTCAAATCCAAGATTTTCTGCGATAACAATTGTATCACGGATGAAATTTTCTGCGTCATATGTAAGACCTTGATATCTTCCTGACCAGGAATAATTTAAGTTTGAGTGTCCGCTTACAATAATTCTGTAATCAAGCTGAACATTACGTATTTTTTTTCTGTTTTCATTTGCGTAATATCCATAGCATGAATCTGCGGCTTTCTGAACATAATACCATTCATCGCTGTTCCATCTTTTATTGGATTGGTAACGCTGAATATTCTTTGAATTACATAATTCAAAAAAATAATCAGTTAACTGTTCATCAAAAAGTTTATTTGCGTTTCTGATAATCCAGAAAGTAAGCTGATAAATATTTTCTTCTGTAAAGTCAATATTGATGTTACTTCCAAGTTTATTCAAAATATCATTTCTTTTTTTAGTTGTAAGGCGGTTTGTAATTTTGTCATAATGGTCAAAAAGCTCATGCCAGTAAAGACTTTTTATTCCCTGCAGTTTTTCCTTAATGCCTTTTTTAAGTCCGTCAATATTTACGTTTAATTCCTTAAGAAGTCCGGCATCCAGATTTTCTAGGGATTTATAATTTGCATAAAGCTTTTCAAGGTCACGGTTGTAAAGTTTTACTAAAACCTCTGCAACATTTTTACCTTCTGTAAGTTCTCCTTTTATTTCTTCGATTTTCTTTTCTTTTTCATCGAAGGAATAAGATTCCTGTATATCTGCATTAATTTTAAACGTATTTTCAAACCAATAATCAAAAGGGTCTTTGGTTGAACTTTGATAATAGCGGTCATTAAAAAAACTTTTCTTTACGTGAATATATACAATATCGACAAAAGCTCTGGCTCGTCTTTCTGCGTCCAAAAAGTTATCATTTCCGATAATTTCATATTCAAAATTACGTTCATCAATTATTTTTTTAACTGATTCATCATCGCTCCATCTGGAAGGAACAATCATAACAATACTGTTTGAATTTCCTTCGGCAATGATTTTTTTCATCCATGTCTTATAATCTGAATAAGGCGGATTACAGAAAATTAAATCGACAGGTTTATCAATGAGATTATTCTGGTAAAAATCAGTTCCTAAAATTGTAATATCATCCGGACAGTTATTCAAAAGATAAAGGGATTTTTCAATTCCGTATTTATCAGGATTATGTATTTTTCTATTTCTTTCTTCGCTATCAAACGGAGCATTTGAATTTCTGTAACAGTCTGCCTTATCAAGTTTATCAAAAAAGCATCCGTTTCCGCAGCCGATATCAAGGATTTTATTAATATCATTAAGCGAATGTTCGTTCAGATATTTAGCAATGGTATTAACCATATTTTGTGTTGTAGGATAAAATTCTGTTTCTTCTCCGTTTTCCTTCTGTTCCTTTATAAGTTGATTAATTGTTTTGTTCATATTTTCTCCTGATTATAAAAAGTTTGTTCAACAAACTTTTATCTTCTTGTAGACTTTAATTTTTTTTCAACTGAAAATAATTAACCGACATTAAATCTCTTTCAATCTGCTTTTCAAGTTCATTGCAGGAAAGATTTTTTCTTGAGTAATTTCTAAGGGATTTTTCCCATTCGCTTTCTTTTTTGTTTAAGTCATTAATAATCACCTTCTTTTAAGTTTTATAGATTATATAAAGGTATTTATAATCTACATTTTTAATAATACACAGTTTAACTAAATTTGTCAAGTAAAAAGTTTATGTACAGTAAAAAAAAGTTTGTCAAACAAATTTTTTTTAAGGTTTAATCTTTTTTTATACCTATTCTTATTTAAGAATATCACAAAACGCTCCAGGATTGATTCTGACGCACTTTCTAAGGCTTGGTAATGATAATTCATTATAAGCATAAAAAAACCCCTTAAAACAAAAATATAAGTGTCTTAGGGGCTTTTTTTTTAAGAACTAAAAAAGTGCTTCATCATGAGGGATTTCTGTAAAGTCTGGAATTTCTTCTGAGACAGTTACATCTTCAATTTCTTCTGCAGATTCTTTTTTGTTTGCATCCAGCTTTCTTGTATGAATTGCGGCTATTAAGGTCTGACTGTTCTTATTACTTTTATCATCAGTCCACTGATTCTGGACAAGTTTTCCTATCACCGAAACTGCCTGACCTTTATCAAGGGTGGACACAAATTCAGCTTCTTTCGACCAGCAGTTACAACGGAAAAAATGAGGAGTACTATTCCAGTTTCCGTCCGGTTGCTTATGATTTTCATTATAGCAAACAGTAAAGAAACAGTATTTTTTTCCGTTCTTGTTGGTTTTGATTTCCGGCTTTTCTGTGAGCCGACCTTCTACGATTACTTCATTCTTGAAATACATTTTGTATTCCTCCTTTGTTTTATTTAAAAGTTTGTTGAACAAACTTTATTACAAAAATTAGTTGAAAATAGTTTCATCAAAAATACAAGAAAGTTTTAAATTCATTTCATCACTAACTTTCTCTGCAGAAAAAAAAATTCTGACTTTTATTTTTGATATTTTTCCATGAAAGAAAAACCGTTTTTTTGTCTTCCAGAACTTTTCTGACATAAACTTTATTTTCAGAAAAAAGAGCATCCTTTTTTGCAAGGTTAAAACTTTTTATATTATGTTTTAAAAAACATACATTCTGGTCTGATATTTCAATTTTATCAAAGTACAATTTTTTATTCTCCAAAGTTTACAGTACATAAAATCCGGCATAAATTGACCTGGTCATTATGGTCAACAAAAATATCCGTGAATTTAAAATCATAGAATTTATCCATACCCATAAAAGAAACTTTCTTTTCATGATAATCAATAATGCAGTCGCAGAAAGAAAATTCTTTTCCTGCAAGACCTGCTCCGTGATTTTGTTTATGGGTTTTCATTTTTTCTTCACTGTCAAATAACTGTATGTAACCTGTCATTTTCAATTACTTATATTTATTATTATTTTGTTTAACCTAATATGTCAATCTAAAATAGTTTTACATTAAAAAAAAAGTTTGTTCAACAAACTTTTTTATTTCTTGTATTTATTTATTCTTCTTCAATTTTCCTGAAAGTATTTTCAATCAAAGTTAAAACCTTTTCTTTCGATGTTATAAAAGAAAAATATTTATTTTCTGCAAAAATATATTTTTTATTTTTTTCAAGTTCTTCAAAAGAAATATAAAACTGTTTTTTAGAATTGCAGAATGTATTTAAGTCCTTTACATATTCACAAAATGCTTTAATTTCTTCGTCACTTGAAAAAATTACTGTGTAGTAATTAAGTTCTGTTCTGTCACCGTCAAGGATAAAATCAAGATTCTGTTTATCTTTTATTTCTTTCAAAAGGTGAGCAACATTTTTCCACAGATTGAATTTTATAGATTTTTCATAACTAAGACATTCTTCTTCTGTCTTAAATTCAGTTCCATCATCAGCAAAATATTTTATAATATTCTTGGGTACATTAATAACAGTTCTTTCTGTTCTCATAAACAAAGTTCCTTTTTTTATCTAATCTAAAACCAAAACTTCAATTTCTTTTTTTTGAAGGTCAGGACTTACGGCATAACCTCTGATAATATGATGCCTGATATTTACAATGTCAAAATCACTGATGGAGCAGAAATTTCCTTCTTCATCACTTTTGCAGATAAGAATGTTTCCGACAATAAGAGGTTCATCACTTTTATTGACTACAGAAGGGCAAGCCATATCTTTCCATAATCCTTCTTCATCGCAGATAATGTCATATTTAAAATCTCCGATTTTCTGTGTATGAACTTCTATAAGCCTTACATCAAGGGCTTTAGATATGCTTTCAAGTTCATTATCAATTACAGTGACTTTTGATTTATTGTCCTTATAAACATCAATCAAATAACACTTCAATTTCTTTTCCTTCATTTTTTATCTCCGTAAGAACTATAAAAATATTTTTTTTGCCATGATAACGACAAAGACTGTAAGCAGGATTTTACCTGCATTCCAGATTATTTCAATTTTCATTTCTTTATTCAACTTTAAGCTCCTTGTTTAATTCATAGCATTTTTCTTTGATTTGAAAAATAATTTCCTTAATCTGTTTTGCTATAAAAACTCCTTTATAACAAAAAGTTTGTTCAACAAACTTTTAAGATACTTTAATAATACAATACTTCATTTGATAAGTCAAGTGTAAAATCAAAAGAATATAACAGGTATTCACCATAAAAATATTTTCTCAGGGAAAATATTTTTCAAGAACTTTTTTTTGAGAACTAAATTTTTTTTTAAACCTTAATATTAAAGATTTTATGTACAATAAAAAAATTAAAAAAATCTTTTTTGTTAATGAACTTTTTTATAATTCTACATATTTTTCAACCCTGAAATTTAAGATTTCAGGAATATTTCTAAAATCTGAATTTTTATGTTCAATTCTTTTTTTATGAACTGTTCTTCCTGAAAATCCTCAAAGGATTTTCAGGCGTTTTTTCAAAAACAAAAGATGCGGCTATATATCCTGAAACAAAAAAAGACTTCTGAAAAATCAGAAGTCTAAAATTAGTGTTGTTTTTTTTTAACGTATTCTTCACCAAAATAAATTGATTTTCTGGAAATCAAATTATTTTTTTAACAGTCATATTTTCCCTTTTTTAAAAGTTTGTTCAACAAACTTTTATTCGATAATTGCGTTCACGTTTCTAAGTGCATTGGAAAAGAAAATATTTTTAAGCCATTTTCCGCTTGGAAGTTTTGTGTCGATAGCGTAGTATCTTTCTAATTTTTCGTTTCTGCAGATAACAAAAAGGTTGGTTCTAATAAAGTTTCTGTCTTTGTTGTCTACAGTATCAGCTGATTCTATGTTCCATTCTTTTTCATAGATAGATTTTAATTTTATTTGCATTTTTTAAACTCCTAGTTAAAAGTATCAAGCATTATCTGTTGAATTTCTTCATCACGCGGGTGATAGGGCAGTGAACAGATTTTATTGATTATAATATTTTTTTCTTCTGGTGTAAGAAGTCTTCTGTAAAGATGTACAGAAATAACATTTATCATAAGGTCTGATACGCAAGAAACATAATAAACGTTATCCATAACTTTTTGACTTCCATCATCATTAATTACGATTACTCTCATAAAAGCTCCTTAAAGTATCTTTAAATTATATCACTGTTTTTCACTCAAAAGAAGAGTAATGATTTAAAAGAATGTAAGAAGACTTATTCTCACATCTGGTAAGCATGGAATTTTTTCTCATGTCTTTATAACGGCAAAGTGTTATTTTATCCGTGCAGGTGCTTTTTCCGTTCTTCTGGCTATAGTGAACTGTTTCTAAAAAATTCATTTTTGACCTCTCCTATATATTTAGTTCATAAGCAAACTGTGACAATAAGACTTCATCATCGCAGTCTAAAACTTCTCCAATTTCACAGTCTAACTGTTCGATAATCTCTTCTTTTGTCATTTTTTTGTAGTTTTCCATAAGTTTTTTCTCCTTAAAAATTATTTATTTTGTTTGCAAGACTTAAGTGATAGCAGCTGCGGTTCAGTTTTACTGATCCGCATTCTGCTATCACGATTTATCAGAATGGAATATCATCTGGGAAAGGGTTTTCCTCAACGTCAAGAGTAACTGCTAAATCATCTTCGACAGGCTCTGTCACTGGCATTGATTTTTTGTAAGAAGACTTTGAATATTTTCCTTCGCCTGGTTTTTTTTCGATGTAAAGTTTTTTACAGTCATTTACAAGAATAGAAACTTCGTTTCTTTTCTCTCCGTCCTTTTCATAGGAATTGTACTGTAAGATTCCAGAGAGGGTTAAAGGGTCTCCCTTGTGGAATGTTGCGATAGATTCTGCCATTTTGTTAAAAGTGACACAATTGAAGTAATGGGCAATATTTTCCCATTCTCCCGATGATTTATTTTTTCTTGCCTGATTGTAGGCAATGGAAAAACGGCAATAAAGAGTACCTCTGGTACTTGTCTTAAGTTCTGGCTCTCTGGTAAGTCTGCCCTCAATGTCAATCTGGTTTTTAAAAAACATAATAAAATCTCCTTATCTATAAAATTTATGAACAGATTCTAAGGTCTGCGTCCTTATACCATTTGTTGAATGTGTCTTCGAGTTCCTTGCTCGGGAGGAAGTTGTCTAACTTCTGGTCAAGATGAAACTGTCCGATTGTTCCGTCATTTTTTACTTCAACGGTAGCAATTGGTATATTTTCCTTACGGATAAACACTAAGACACAAGATTTACGGATAATCTGTCGAGGATAATTGCAAGTGATAAGGCACTGGTGGAGAGACTTGGCTTGTTCTTCGATATCAAAGATGTTCTGAGGAACAAAGATAGAATAGCCGTTTACAATTCTGCTATACTGCTGGAATTTCTCTACTGTCTGCCTGTAAAGGGTTGCTACATTGTCCTTGTTGTTAAGGTCATGACTTGTGCAATAATCAAGTGCTTTTGTAAAATTTCTTGGAGTAATCGAAAACTTCTCTGATTCTGGTAACTGAGAATTAAGAATCTTGAATTGTGCATAATCATCTGCAGAAATATTATTGCGTTCGCAATAGTCCTTGATTTTTGCATTGTCTTGAATTGCTTTGAGTTCACGTCTGATTCTTAGTGTGCGTTCCTTTTCTTCCCTCTTCATTCTTTCGAGTTCACGAATTCTCTCTAACTGACCCATAACTTTATCGTGTCTTTGTTTTAAGTTGCCAGGATAAATCCAATAATCGTTTTTAAGGTTTTTTTTGAGTTCCTTAGCCATTTTCATATAATCGTTGTAAAAAGTTACAACGTTATAAAGGTCATGCAGATTAGATTTATTAATCTGGGAATAAAAGTAGTGTCTGTGCTTAAGGCTCTTGATTTCCCGATAATTACGGAAGTCGTGGTAAACATTTTCAAAGTCTTCTTTTTTCAAGCCGTCTTTGTAGGCTTGAATAAGTCTTGTAATTACAGAAAGGTTTGCATAGCGTGGAACTTCTGGGTGTTCTTTCATAAAACGCAGGATTTCTTTCTGTTTTGGAAGTTTAAGGCGGTAGAATGACTTATTGAATAGAAGAGAAGAAAGGCGGCTCATAATGACGAATTCACATTCGGGGTGATTAAGCCATAAGTTGTATAGTTTCCATACATTCAATACAGTGTAAGAATGGCACATATCAGAAATTGCAAACTTATTAAGTGTGTACTTGAAGTCTGGAGAAACTTTTAAGATTTTCTGTTCGTCTTCTACTGTCATATAATTGTAAGCAGAAAGGAAAACATTTTGGGAACATTCACTCCATTCGCTGTCGCTTTCCCTTGTGTAGAAATATTTACCTTTTCTGATGTCCTCCGGGTAGCGGACTACAAGCTGATTTGTATAATTGTTGGTGTAAAGGTTACGGCATTTTGAATCAAGGTTATTTGTCCAGAAAACTCTTCTGTGTGTGTAGTGGCTTTTCTTACCGTGACGGAAGGTGTTTTCGGCTTGAACGTTGTATGCAAGGCGGTTATTGATGATAGTAAAATATGCTCTTAAAGTTGTCATTCTGGTATCTCCTATGGAAAGTAAAAATAAGATTAAAAGTCAAAAAGAAACTGTTCCTTAAGGTGCTTAAGTTTTTCCCGGTCAAGTTCAGAACGAGAGAGGTTACATTCGCCCTTTTGCATAAAGGCTTTCCATTCTTCTTCATGACGTTTTTTCTCTTCGGCTCGTCTTTTTTTCTCTTCCTCTTCTGCTTTCTTCTCCAGTTCCCTAAGTTCCTTTTCCTTTTCCTCTGCCATTTTAAGTGCATAAACTCCGTCAAGGAAGAATTCTTTCATCATCGTGTAGCCGTCTTCATCAGATAATACTCCGACCTGGCAGCCGCTTTTATGGGTAATTCCCTCTTTTACAGTGTCCATAATCCATTTTTCGCACATTTTGTAGGCTTTATCTGATTTATCAAGACAACGGCTTAAAACTTCATCAGTCTGGGCAAGGTTTTCGAGGTAATTTTTAATGATTTTAGCAAATGGCGATAATTCCTTGTCATCTGGATTTGGCTCATAGAAGGCTTTTGTACGTTCGATGATTTCGTCCTTTTCTTCGTCTTCGTCAATTGGACAATTCATTTGTTCATCTTCGAAAAGTTCTTCTGATTCTTCATCAAGGCTTTCGCTTTGTGCAGAAGAGTTTTTTTCTGCGGCAACAAGATATTTTCTCTGTTCAAGTTCGTTCTTCTTCATAGATGTATCCTTACAGTCTGATAATTTTTTTGTCTGAGGGCGGACTGTCAATCCTTCAAACTCCTTTAATGATACATCTTTTCTTTTGAATTGTCAAGTGTAAAATCAAAAAAAAGATGTAAAAAAAAACTTACTTTTTACCGATAATTTAATGTTTAAAAAATCGGAAGTTCCTTGTATTCAAGGAAACTAATCCATTTACCTTGATTCTGCATTACATAATTGACGTATGTCATGGGATTCTTGATTCCGTGATTTACAAGAACCTTAACGGCACTTTTTTCTTCTTTGACTACAATGTAAGCACCTATATTTTTAGGAAGTTCTGATTTTTTACAGTAAGTCATTAATTCCTTCGGGTAATGTAGGGTAGTAAAGAAGAAAAGCGGTTTTTCTTCTGTAAGATTGTCAAAAAGTGAAAACTGAAAACTCATTACAATTCCTCCCCGCAAAAAAAATGATTATCTGGTACTTCCACATCAAACTCCTGGCTTTCGATTAAAGCGGCGGCTTTTCTGGTTTCCTGCGGATAATTCAGAAAGATTTCTGTAATTTCGTCACTGTTCAATTCAGAAAAAAGAAATTCAATTTCGCTCAATTTTTTCTCCTTTTGGAACGTTTAAAGCGTCTTTATAGGCATTGCCTATTTTTTCAATATCCCAAACTTTAAAGCCCAGACACTTCATGATTTTCTGATAAACTTTCCAGACTTTAAAAGTAGTTCTGAAAATATCTTTGACTTCGTTTTTAAAGTAATTTTTAAGCATTAGATTATCTTGTATTGAACTAAAAAAAAGACAGAGGAAAAAAATCCATCTGCCTTTTTTCAAGCGGTTAATAAAACTAGAAGACCACTTCATCAGAAGATTCTTCTACAATCTGATTGCAGCTTTCTTCTTTTCTGACTGGCTTATACTCTATGTGTTCTGCAACGACAAAAACCTTAGAATGAGATTTACCCTCACCGTCTATGTATCTGTTCTGCTTGAGCCGACCGACAATGCGAACACCCCGACCTTTCAAGGCATTGGCTTTTGCATAATTTGCAATGTTACCGTAAGATTCGATGTCAAAGTAAGAAACCTCGTTAGAAAACTCGTTTTCACGGTTTTTGTACGAACGGTTAACACCGATAGTAAACTTACAAACAAGAAAACCTGAAGAAGGTTCTGAAACTGTACAATCCTTTACAAGATTGCCTTCAAGAATGATAGAATTCAATTGATTCATAAAAGTATTTCCTTAGTGACAGAAAGATTTATTTTAGTCCTTAGAGCGTCACCATTTCTCAAGAACTGACTATATGATAACGGATAATCTTTGATTTGTCAAGTGTTATTTCAAAAATTTTATAAAATATTTTTACATGTTAATTTTTCAAAAATAATTCATCTAAACTTCAAGGATATAACCCAAACCAAAAAACTACATACAAAAACAACCATACAAAACAACTCTACAGCCGACTGCCTCTTCACAAACCGTCGGCTTTGCCGACAACCGCCGCGAAAGAAGAGTGAGAGAGGGGAAGGATGATGTCCACGGCGGCGGAAATCAAAAGACTTTCCCGGAGGAAATTTAAAAAAAGTCGCAAACGTGTGGATTTCTTTTTTCTGGATAAAGGCTGCAGATACAATCAGGAAAATATAACAATATAGAAAAGCCATATTTTATAACAATGTGTTTTTGGTAAGCAGAAAGAAAAAAAAGTGCGGTCCATAAGAAACTTTTTGGATCGCACTTTACGTAAGAAGGAGAAGGAAAGAAGGGGGTGATTTAATTCCCTCATCTATGTTGTATGTTGCCTTAATAATAAGGCTGACAATGTTTTATTAAAAAAAATAGGCGGCTGTTTTACCAGACCGCCGAACAAAACAAATAATTTTCCAAAAGGAAAACCAAAATAAATATATAATTGGGGAGTAAATTTGTCAATAAAAAACAAAAAATATTAAAAAATTGACTTGTAACAGTTTGTAAGAATTTATCCACAATTTTAAAAATAAAATAATGATGTGTAACAGTTTGTAAGAATTCACATTTCTTGACAAAGGGAGACAATACATAAATAATTTTATTGTAACTAAAATTATTTATGTATTGTTTATAAAAAAAGATCAGATTTTCCTGCAATCTGTTACACGAATAGAAAAAAACAGATGGTGAGAAAAAGAAAAAAGCTGTAACAGTTTGTACGAAATTATCCACATTTATACTGTGGAAAAACGGTCTTTTGTGTAACAGTTTTAAAGAATTTCACGTTTTGTGAAAACTTAATGTATTTTGTTGATATATCTAGAATTACAAAGTTTTCCACAAAAAGCCTTGTAACAGTTTGTAAGAAGATATGTAACAGTTTATATGAAATCTTCTATATAACAAATAAAATTCAAATAAATTTATTACAAATAATAGTAATGTGGATTATGTGGAAGTTTTCCTGAAAACTGTTACACGAAAAAAAAAGGAAAAAAATAAATTTAAAAAAAGTTTTATTCATTATTCTTTCATTATTTTCAGATAGACATTTATTTTAATTCGTAAAAATTGTTACAAAAAATTTTCTGTAAAAAAGTTTATTGTACATAAAAATAAAGTAGACATTAGTTATAATTCCTAAAAACTGTTACAAACTTAAAAATAAAAAAATAGAATGATTATTTCAAATATTTAAAATAAAAAGGTAGAAAATAATATTTTTTCTTTAAAACTGTTACTTCAAAATTTCTATGAAAATATTTGTTTTGGGATAGGGATTGAAAGGGTGGCACGAAAGTGCCAAACCGAAGGTTCAAAGCGAAGCGTAGCCCTGCAAAGCCCGGTCAATTTCTCAAGAAATTGAATCCTCCAAAGTATTATTTTTAAATGTCTACCCAAAAGAACTTGACATTTAGAAAACACAAATCTATTATAAAAAAAACACATTAAAAAAATAAAAATCTTCATACTTAAAACAAAAAAAACGGAAGGAAACAGGAACTAAAAAAATGACAATACTTACGGAAAAAGACAGTGTTGCTAAAAATATTGCTCAGGCTCTAAAAATGACTAAAACAAAATCAGGACTATATGAATCTGCTGACAAAAAAATTAAAATGACTTACGCAGCAGGACATCTTTATACATTATACGACTTTGCAGATTACGATCCGAATTTAAAATCATGGTACAATACAAAATCACTTCCCTTTGTTCCTCTAATTTATAAAACAAAAGCAGACGACGGTTTTAAAAACGTAAAACGAAAAACACGGCTTGAATGTGAAGAAATTTTAAGAAACGCAATTAAAACACATGATGAAATACTTATAGCAACTGATCCAGACCGTGAGGGCGAGGTTATTGCAAGGTTCATACTTGATAAATTAAAGGCAGATTACTCAAAAGTAACAAGACTATGGTGTTGTGAGGGAGTCAATGAGGAAGAAGTTATTAAGGCAATTAAAGAAAGAAAAAGTGCAAGTTACTACAATGAATTGTATAAAAAAGGTTATGCACAAAAAAAAAGTGACTGGGTTATGGGATTAAACCTTACAAGGCTGTTCACAGTATTAATGAATGACAGTTCTGTCTGGTCAATAGGACGTGTTCAGAGTGCAGTCATGCAGGAAATTTATGACAGAGAAATGTCCATTAATCTTTTTATTCCACAGGACTATTATGAAATTAAGGTAAAATGTACAGACGGAAGTATATTTTATGTAAACAAAGAAGTGCACAATAATCAGTTATATACAGATAAAGAAGAAATAAAAACAATTAAAGAAAAACTTCAAAAAGGCTCCAGAATAAGGGTAAGTAACGTAAAAACTATACATGAAGAAAAAAAAGCACCGCAGCTTTATGATTCTTCAAGTTTATTAAGCGACCTTTATGACCTTTATGGGATTGATGTAGATAAGAGTTTGAACATTGTTCAAACTCTTTACAACATAAAGGGAGTTGTAAGTTATCCGAGAACTGCCAGCCGCTATCTGAAAGAAGAGGATTTTCCTTATATATCTGACTTGTATGACAGTTTGAAACACATAAAAGCTCTGGATAACAGTCATATAAAAAAAGAAAAGAGAATATTTGATACAAAAAAATGTGTCGGACATCATGCAATAATTCCAAGTAAAAAGTATGAAAGCAGTGATGAAGACGGAAAGGTATATGATGTAATTTTAACAAGATTTTTAATGCAGGGAATGGATAATTTAATAACAGAAAGGACAAAATGTAACGGATATGCAAACGGTATAAACCTTACAGCATCTGGAACAAATATAATAAATGAAGGATGGAGAAAAATTGACAAGAGGAAAAAGGAAGTATTGATACCTCTTAATGTAAAGGAAGGTGAAGAAAAACAAATAGAAGAATGTGAAATACTAAGTAAAAAAACAGAGCCTCCAAAATATTATAATCAGGCAAGTCTTATTACATGGATGAAAAATCCAGGCGGAAAGGATGAAGAGGGAGAAGAAATAATAGGAATTGGAACACAGGCAACTCAGGCAAACATAATAAAAACGTTATTTGACAGAAAATATATACAGAACAAAGGAAAACATATTGAAATAACTGAGAGAGGAATAAAGCTTGTAGAAACAATTCGTGACATTCCGCTTCTGGATAAAAACACGAGGGTAGAAACCACTACGATGTGGGAGAAAATGAACGAAAAAGATCCGGATGAATTTCTAAAAAAAATTGAAGAAGAAACAAAAAAAATATTTAGAAGTGAGGAAGATAAATTGCAGACTGTGGTTGAAAAAAAGGAAGTAGGGATATGTCCTTCATGCGGTTCAAAAATATCAGGCGGTAAAAACGGCTGGTATTGTGAGGGATATAAGGAAAAAGGATGTGAAAACTCCCTTACATATCACCTTATGGGAAATGACATAAACGAAGAGTTTATGAAAAAACTTCTGGAAGAAAAGAAAAGTCCTTTGATGAAAGGTGTAAAAAAAGATGGAAGTGAATGTACATTCAGAGTAGTAATTAATGAAGAGGGAAAGTTTATATTAAATTTTTGTGACAGTGTAGATAAGGTATGTGAATGTCCGCTTTGCAAGGGCATGGTAATTACACTGAACAAGGTCTATAAATGTTCAAATAAAGAATGTTCATTTTTTCTCTGGAAAAAAACCAGCGGAATTGAGATTACAAAAGAGGATGCAAGAAAACTTATAAATAAAGAAGAAGTTCTTACAATTCAGGAAAAGAAAGATGGCAGTAAGGCAAAAGTTAGCATAAAGTTAGATGATGCTTTTGAAAAAGTTGTAATTAATTACATTAACGGTAAATGAAGAAAGAGGAGTAATAAATTATGGAAATAAAAAAATACTATCAGATTCAAAGCAGTATAGACCTGCAGTTTTTCTGTGAGGAGCTTTACAATAAAACTTATAATAATGACAGACAAACATTCATAAATGACCTTATGAATCTTATTCATTCATATGCAGATGATGTTGCAAAGCTTGTAGCAGAAGAAGTAAAAAAGGAAACACTTATAACTGTAGAAGATAACGTTAAAAAGGCATTTAATTCGATTCAGGAAGAGAATGTTTTTAGCAAATTAAGTAAGATTATGAAAAGTGAAGAAGAAGATGAAGACGAAGAATATGACGACATCTTCTCTCTTGACAAATGAGTTAAACGACTTTATAGTTTAACGTAACAAAACAAATAATTTTTTATTAAAAAAAGGAAAATAATAATGTCAGATTTACCGGCTTTATTTGAAAGCATTGAAGAAACAGAGGAAGAAAAGCATAAAATATCTTATCTTCCCTCTCCTTTTGTAGCAGCAAGTCTTCCCCTGCGTGATGTAAAGGCTCCAAATTTTAAAAGAAAGTTTAATAACCTTGAACTTTATCTTACTGGAAGTCCTAAAGTTCCATTTGGAAAATATGCAAGACTTGTACTATCTCTTTTAACAACAAAAGCTGTCATTTCTCCGAAAGTTGATGAAATAAGTTTTCATTATGATACTTTAAGTCATTTAACAGATGAACTTCTTCTGCCGCGTCAAAGGGGAAAAGACATAAGGGAACAGCTTGTTTTATTTTCGTTATCAAGTTTTCAATATCGGGAAAAGAAAAAGCAGAGGATACAGAAATCTTTATTTGATGAATATAAAGATGATGATGGTTTTTTCACAGCGGTATGGAACAGTCACGGCAACATATCGTTTATGAAAAATCTGCAGTGGGTTGATTTAGAAGACGAAAAAACCGGAAAGGTCCAGAACACAATCGGTTTTACTGTAACTTTATCAAAAGAGTTTGTAGAACTGTGCAAAAATCATTCAGTTCCGATTGATTATACAGTTTATTCGCAGATATCAAGTCCGTTAGGTAAAGACCTGTATGCATGGATAATTTACAGGAACAATATACTTGCAGAAGACGAAGAGCTTTTTGTACCAAGAAAAGCAATTGTAGCACAGTTTGGAACAGGCGGATGTGAAATGGACAGTAAAAGTGAAAGCCAGACTTACATATCCATTGTTGATAAGCTTACAGAAATCAAGAATAAATACTATCCTGACCTTAAAATAACTTTTGAATCAAGCAATATGGGTTTTACTTTAAGAAAAAGTAAAACAATAATTGCTCCAAACGACAAGCGTTATGTACTTGTCACAAATTTCATAAATTTTTAAAAAAGGAAAAAATCAGAATAAAATATTTATAAGATAAAACAATTAAAATCTACCGTTTAAGGAGTGTTAAAAAAAATGCTGATAAAGTATGATAAGAATCAGTTTAACTATATGTATCGTATGGCATCTTATTTTGCTTCTCAGGCAGAAGAAATAAGGGATCAGATACATTGGTTTTTACATTCGATTGAGGATAATCCTTGCTGGCTTATGGAAGATGGAAAGGAATATATAGTATTGAATCTTGGGGAAAGGGAAATTGCAGTTCTTTTATATATATATGAAAATACTGTTTTTTTTACGGCAGAGGGGCAGCGGATTATGAGTGTATGTGAGGATAAATTTTCACAGATAAAACAAAAATCACGGGGGTAAAAGGTTTGTTCAACAAACTTTTATGAAAAATAGAAAGGGGTGCACAGGAAGGAAAAATAATGGGATATGAATATGTATTGGTAATTCCAGTAATCTTATTTGTTGGTATGGTTTGTATGCATTACACAAAAAAGTTCCGTAATAAATTTATGTTGATGTTTTTAACTTTTGGAATTGCCTTTTTTTATTCATTTGTAAAACCTGGTATTTTTGGCATAAAGAAAAAACCGCCATATATATACTGGTTGGGAAATAAAAAAAGTAATATTGGAAAGAAGTTTGATTTTTCTTTCCGTAAGATGATGGAAAAACTGGGTTTTGAATTTGTAGATTAAGGGAGAAATAAAGGATAAAAGAAAATGAGTGAAGAAAATTTGAAAGAAGAATTATATTTCTTCAAAGAAGATGAAGAGTGTGTGACCTTTGATGAGCTGAACTGTCAGAATGAAGAGTATATTAATCATGAGGATAATAATTTCAATAATTTACAAAGGGATGATTTAATAGATTTCTGCTTGGAAGAATCTGAGAACCATTCAGATGATTTTAATGAGTCTGGAATAAATAAGTTAAGTATTTCTTATGATTCTTCTAAATACAACAAAGAAAATCTTGAAAGGTATTATGTTTATTTAAACAGATTTCTGAAAGACAATGGATTTACAGTAACTTTTGGTATGTCATTCTGGTATGGAAACTTTGATTTTCGCATAAGTGAAAAAAGGGTAATGCTTGAAGGAAAAAAGAAAAAGTCTATAAGGCTTGATTTTATTACAATTAAGGATTTCTTTGAAAAGAATGGGCTTAATGTAGAAGCAGTAAGTAAAAATAAAACAAGGTTTAGAAGAAATATCTTTTCAACTGAGAATGAATATTTTGTTTCCGTAAGGCTTAATTCTCCTTTTTTTGAAAAACATGACAGTGAAATACTATACGAAGAGAAGACTTTATATGATGTTACTGTAGAAACAAAAGTAGGAACATATAAGTTTTCAAATGCAGAAGTTAATTCCTATGCAGAAATTGTAGAAATTACTGTTTATGATAAGGACAATAAAATATCTGAAATATTTGAATTTTCCAAAAATCAAATAAAATATGTAAAGAAAACTGTAAATGATGAAAAAAAGGAGAATGGTAAATGGATATTATAAAGCTTATTCTGTCAATTATAGTAATGGTGATTCTTCTATTTTTTATGGATGGATTTTTCAATGTATGCCGTCTGGAAAACAAAAACGGATTATGGAAGCCTTTTCCAAAAAGAAAACCCAAAAAAGCTTTCAATGATGAAAAAAAACGGACTTTTCTTGTAAGTCTTGAAAACATGAGGGTAACATTCTGCGAATATGATTTTGACAGTGGAAGGTTTGAAATTGATGAAGTGGATGCCTGGAAAGAAGTTCCAGTATGTTATGCATCATTTAAAAAGATGTGCCACAATATAATTGAGAGAGTAAGGGAGAAAAGAAATGACTCTTAGGGAATTAAAGGAATATAAGGTTTCTCCGCCGTTTTCTGTAAGTGAAATATTCAATGAAAACTTTTATATCAATGTTAATTTAGGATTTAATCTTGAAAAGGTTTATGATGTAATTTTTTGTTCATCTGATATTTATTCAATTTTTGATATAGAAAACAATTCTTTTGAGTTTGAAAGAATGGACAGTGAAAAACTTGATACAATGAGGATTTATTTATCAAATGAAGATGAAGGAAGGCAATATATAGTCCTTACTCTTTTATATGATTCTAGTAATGATGCCGTAAGGTACATAATGGAAGACAAGGAAAGAAGGATATATATTTTGTGTTATGCACAGAAACTTTTTTCAATAATCTTAAAAAGGTATGGAATACAAACCCTCTGGGGTGTTTTCCATGAAAACGAAGAAAACGGGGATGGTAAAGAAGAAAATCATGCCCATTTTATCTTTACGTATGATAAAGAAAACGTTAAGTTTTCAGATTTTGCAAGGGATTTTAAGGACCTTATTGTAAATGAGGAAAAAGAAGAAAATAATGAAGAAGAGAATATGGGGGAATAGAATATGGAAAAGGAGATATATTTTGTAAATAAAGAAGGAAAAAATTGCAGAAAGTAATGATGAACAGCTTGCTTCTTTTTTAGACTGCAGGCGGTTTTTTTAATTTTACTTGATTTTTATTAACAGTTAAAATATACTATAAATATCTACCGTAAAATAGAAGATAAATTAAAAAAAAGGAGAAAGTTTATAAAAATTATTTATGAAAGTGCTTTTCAAAAAAAGAAATGGTATTGAAGTCTATGATGTTTTTAAAGATGGAATAAAGACAAAATACTGTGTTTCTAAAGATAGTTTTTTATCTACTCCATATTATCTTGTATATTACGGAAAACGTATATCGTGTCGTTTCAGCACTATTAAAGAGTGCCAGAGTCATATTGGTATTAAGTTACTGGAAGAAGAAGCTGACAGAATACTGGATCAGAAAAGATGAGTGTAATAGGAAAAATCACAAAAATTATTTCAAAAGATAACCTCAAAAAGACAAATGGGATTCATGCCGTAACTGCGACAAAAGATAAGTTTTATCCAAATTTTTCTACAATTACTCCGTGGAGTTACTATGTAGTCAAACCTATTGTAGTAGACAGTGAAACTGTAATTGAAAGTGTTGTAGTTGTTCAGAAAAACGGAAGTCTTCAGATGACTTATGCTTTTCGTGGTCAGGATATTGAAAGTTTTTCATACAGTTATGTGGCAGTTATTTTTGAATACTTTAATTCACAGATAAAGAGGTTAGGTGACGGGTGGATGGTAAGTGTTGAAGCACAACGCTTTATAATGAGGGATTATCCGGAAAGTGATTTTGACAGTGTTGCTGCCCTACTTGTTGATAAGGAGAGGGCAAAGGAATACCGTTCAACCGGAGAGCATTATGATTCATGTTATTACCTAAATTTTGTCTATAAACCAGAAAGTGAGGTAAAGCAGGGTATTGTAAATAAGTTTTATAAGGAAACAGTTAAAACTTTGCAGATTCAAAAAGAAATAGAAAACTTTACTAAGACAATAGAGCAGATAACAAATGTTTTATCAGGTCGTCTTATTATAAGACCATTGAACCGATATGAAACAGTTGAGTATCTTCACTCTACAGTTTCAATGACACGTCATAGTTTTATTTTGCCCGAAGACGGTGGTTTTCTTTTTCTTGATAAAATAATAAATGATTCTTCACTTGAAGTAGGTTCAACATTGCGTCTGGGAGAATATTACATTCCGATAATAGAAATTAATGATTTTCCAATCCGTACTTATCCTGCAATTTTAAATGAATTAAACAAGCATACGCTTGAATACAGATGGGTAAGCCGATATTTTCCGCTTTCAAAAAAGCAGGCTTTAGATGAACTTGTAAAGTATCAGCAGCAGGCTGCCGGAAGTAAGACAAGTGCAAAGCAGTTTGCAGGTGAATTTGCAATGGGAATCAAGGATAACCTTGAAAACCATAGCGGGGTAGCGGCACAGAATGAAGCGGAAAGTGCACAGGAAGAAATTGGTGGAGATACAAACGGAGCTGGATATTATAACTCATGTGTAATGGTATGGGATAAAGATTATACTCAGGCACTTGCAAAGGCACGTGAAGTACAAAAAGTAATTGAGCAGAATCAGTTTTCTTGTAAGGAAGAGATAATTGGAAACTTTGACGCTTTTCGCGGAATGATGGCTGGAAATGTAACAAGTGATATCCGTCGTCCTATGATAACAAGCGGAAACTTTACACATACCCTTCCTTTCAGCGCTATTTGGAGTGGAATTGAACATAACAGATTCTTAGGTGAAATTTGTGGGATAGATAAACCTTTGATCTGCTGTTCAACGGATTACGGAGCAAATTTTTACCTTAATTTAAATGACGGAGATGTAGGGCACACTATTATTCTGGGTCCAACGGGGGCTGGAAAATCAACGTTCTTACAATTAATAGAAATATCCGCATTAAAATATCCTGACATTCAGATTTTCATTATGGATTATGGTCTTTCATGCCTTACACTTACCCTTGCAGTTGGGGGAACATATATCAATCCTGCAGATTCTACGGTATGTTTTCAACCGTTTGCAGATATTGAAGACAAGCTTGAATTTCAGTGGGCGTGTACATTCGTCCTTGATATTTTAGCATTGCAGGGAATAAAGGCTGATCCTCAGATGAAAGTTGCAGTAAACAGTGCAATGACTGCAATTTCAGTTCTTCCCAAAGAAATGAGAACATTTACTGCTTTCTGTCAGAACCTTGAATATGTAGACAAAGAGGGAAAAAGAATCCTTCATGACGCTTTGAACCAGTATAGAATTGAAGGAAGGTTTGGAAAAATCTTTGACGGAAACAAGACCAGTCTTTCTACATCAAGGTGGGTAATGTTTGAAATGGAAAAGATAATGGGTCTTGGTGAAGACTGTTCAGCTCCGGCTCTGCTTTTTATTTTCCATTATCTTGAAAAAAGTTTTACTGGAAGACTCACATTTTTTATTATGGACGAGTGCTGGTTTGGGCTTCAAAATCCTGCGATTTCGGGAAAGATGAAAGAATACCTATTAACATTAAGAAAGAAAAATGTATTCTGCATTTTTGCTACTCAAAACCCTTCTATGGTTGCAGAAAGTAGTCTTGGAAGCGTAATAATACAAAACTGTCCGACACATATATTCCTTGCAGATCCTGCTGCAAATGAAAAAGGAATGAGGGAGAGTTACTCTGCATTGGGATTAAAGGATGAAGAAATTGTTCTTTTGAGTTTTTCAAAGAAAAAGAGGGATTATTATCTTAAGTGTCCTTCTGGAACAAGAAAGTTTCAGTTATCTTTAGGACCGATTGAGCTGGCACTTTTCAGGGGAAGGGAGAGTAAGATAAAACTGAATGGAAAAATTGAAAAGTGGGAAAACATACAAAAGTATATGCTTTCAATAAGACAGAAGGAAGATGGAAGTTACAGGGCAATGGTTGATTTTATTCTGGACTTACAGAATGTTCCTTATAAACAGTATCTTGAAGGAATGGAGTGGAAAAAATGGCTATAGAAAAAAAAGGTGCTTTATCATTATTTCCAACTTTGGATCAAGACAGTCAGAAAATCCTTCTTTTTCTTTTATCCCTCGATAAAAAAGGGGGTGAAGTTTACATAGTAGAACTTCTGGAAAAATGTATGTTTACAGACCTTATGGGAAAGTTTCACAAGGAAGAAATAGATTTATTTTTTGAAAAAAAAATAAATCTTCTTCTTGAATTAAAAGCAGGAAAAGAAAAGGTCTTTGATTTAATTAAATTTGATTATCCGAAAATCATTTTTTCTTTTGAAGAACTATTTTATCAAAGGAGTTTATAGATGAAAAAGAAAATTACGGTTTCTTTCCTTTCATTCTTCCTGTTATTTTCTGTATCTGCTCAGGGAGTAATGCTTGTAGAAGACCTTACTGCAATTGCGGCAGCCATAGAAAACGGACTTACAATGTACAACAACTTAATGACAACGATAGAGCAGTACCAGAGGACCTGTGAGCAGATAAAGATGAAAGTAAAGGAAATGCAAGACTTTGACTGGTCTAGTATTGACCCGAAAAGCTTTGATTCTTTCTTGGGAACTGTAGATAACTTCATGTCCTTGCAGGATGATTTAGACAGTATTATTAATTCAAAAAATATGAAGATAGGAGATTTAACTTTTTCTCTTAGTGATGTATACAGTACGGATTTTGTATTAAATCTTATGAATGAAACAGAAAGAAAACTAGACCCTAGAAACATTTCTGAATCTGAACAGAAAGCTTTTATTGCAAGACATGGAATGACTGTGGACCATTACATGAAATTTATAAATCTTGAAAAAGAAATTGCAACTACTTCACAAAAAATAGTTGTAACAATGGAAAAAACGGAAGAGGCTTCTAAGGCTCTTGCAGAAGTAGTTTCGAAGACTCCGGTTGAAACGGGGGGAGAAAAGGAAGCTTTAGATGCTATGAATATGAATCAGAAGGCACAGACGCAGGAAATTATAATTCAGACACAGGTCTTAGTTGACCTTGCTCGGAGTGTTCAAAATATTGGTCAGCTTTATTTAGAAAAGGTAAAAAAGCAATTCTATGATGAAGATTTAGTTCAGCAGGCAAAAGAAAATCTAACTGCAACATATCACAATGCATCACAGGTTTCAGATCAGAATGGAGATTATCTTCATTTTTGGGGAAGTGGTACTGATTTTTCTGGAAGAAGAGAAATTGAATATTAGGAGAAGATACTATAATGAAAGATTCATGGCTTAATCATGGTGTATATCCTCTGCTAGAAATGATAGGTGGTTTTCAGAACTACTTTACAAGGGTATGTGTATGGATTGCTGCAATATGTCTTTTAATGAGCCTTTTAATGATGGCAGTAAAAATATATCTTGGGGTTACTAATGCACGTGAGCAGGTAATTAAACTTATAATGACTTTCTGCATTTATTTATTTCTTATGTTCATTTACCCGATTGCAATGAAATCAATCCTTCCTTTTGCAATGAATCTTGGATATGGGGCTGTAATGGGGTCTTCTAATGCTGTAAGTTATGATTCACGTTTTGAAGACACAAAAGATATTGGCGGAAGCAAGGCTGGTTTTTATAAATGGGTTGGAGAACACAGCGGAAATATTTTTACTGCAACAGAAAAAAACGATCCCGAAGGTCAGAAAACTCAAGTTTACCTTGATATGAACATTGTATCTAAAGAAACGGGTTATCTTGATCTGAACAAGTATATTTTATATGTAATTGCTCTTTTAAGGATAGGATTTAAAGCTTTTCCTAAAATGTCATTTTTTTCAATAGATCTTTCTCTTTTATTCTCAGCTTTTTTATATTTTCTTGGAGTACTTGTAGCATGTGCGGCAATCATAATTTCTTCAATAAATTACCTGATGTGCCTTATAGATTATTTTGCTTTAAGTGGTTTTGGAGTTTTAACAATTCCTCTCTCTCTTTGGGATGGCACAAAAAGCTATACGGAAAAACTCTTTTCTTCCATTGGATCAATTATAATAAAGCTTATGGTAATTTCAGCCTTTATGTGTCTTGGAACATTTACGGTGCTTGATTTTTTTATTGATATGTATCTTGAGTTCAACAACAAGGGGTTTTTGGATGTAAAAGATTCATTTAAACTTGTAGAACTTGCAATAGGATTAATTTTTAGAAGTTTTCTGCTTTTGACTCTTACAATGAATACTGAAAAGATTGCAGGATTCATAAACGGTGGCAGTCCTTCAATGAGTATTGGCGAAGCTGCTGTAGGAGCAGGAGCTACTGCGGTTTTGGGTGGTCTTGCAGGACACGGAGCAAAAGGTGTTGTAGGGGGAAGAAAGGCTTTAGGAACGTCGGCTGCTATGGGTGGAGCCGGTGCTATTGCAGGTCATAATATGGGCGGTTCTGCCTTAAGAAGTGGATTTGCAAGTGCAGGACACAGCCTTGCAAGAAGTGCTGGGGGTGCATTAAAGAGTGCTCCTGGTGCAATGAAAAATCTTGCTCAGGGGATGCTTAATGCTACAGGTCTTTCAAGGGGTGGAGACAGTGCAGTTACTTCTGGAATTGGTGCTATGGGTCCGATAGGCAGTTTTAAAACACCTTCTCCTGCTTATGGTGGCGGTGGTTTGTCTGGTGGTGAAAGCGGTACTTCTTCTGGTAGTGGAAATGTTCCGTCTCAATCTGGAAATCCTTCTGGTGGAGTAAATCCTTCTTCTCAAGGTCAGGGAGTAAATTCTGGTGGAAGTGATTCATCTTCAAATCCTCTCCCAGATCCTAATGTAATTAAGACGGGAGACCTTGAATCAAAGATTACTGAAAAACGGAGCAGTGGTGAATACGGGGATGTAAATGTTAATAAGGATGGAAGTGCAGGTTCTGCAGCAGATTCTTTAATTGCGTCTGCTAATAACAGTAAAGGCAGTGCATTAGGATTTGTTCAGGGAACTGTCGGAAACGTAATGAAATCATTAAACAATGCGCGGCTTCAAAGGGAAGCAGGGAGCGTAATTGGAAACGAACGAATGAGTGCAGTTGCAGGCGGATTAAAGGCTGGGGTTATTGGAGCAGCGGCTTCAACAATAAATTCAAGCGGTGGTCTTGAAGTAAGGTTCAAATCGGGAAGTGCGATGGCAAAAGCTGTAGGTTCAACACATGCAAACGTAAAAGTTAATAATGCGGGAAAAACTGATAAACTTTCTGATGGAAGTAAAGCAAGAAGTGTACTTGAAATAAGGGGTAAATAGTAAATGGCTGGAAGACTAAGACATAAACCTGAAATGTACGGCTCAGGAGGTAACAAAAATACTGCATGGGAAATGGACAGGGTTTTAAAAGAATATGATTCTCTTATGAGTAAGAATATTGCAGAAGCAAATGCGTGGCGTCTTGTAGGTCTTGTAGCCGTTGCAATGCTTATCGTGTTAAGCCTTTGTTTTGCATATATTGGACTAAAGCCTAAAAGAGAGTTTGTTGTAATAGGAGTTAATGACATTGGGCAGACAAAATATTATGGAAATCTTGCGGGAAAGAGTTTTGATGAATATGTAGATGTAGAGAGGGTAATTAAAAACAACATAAAAGAGTTTCTTACAAACAGATATACGGTTTCGACTGATTCTGACGTAATGGCAATGAATTTTACTAAATGTCTTTATTATCTTGATTCAAACAGAAGACAAGCCCTTATAAATGAAATTAATGCAGAAGATCCGTTTTCTCTTGTAGGTAAATTAAAAAGGAATGTAATAATTGATACTGTAATACCTTTGTCAAAACAAACTTTTCAGACAGAATTTTATGTTACAGAAAGTGAATTTACAGGATATAAGAGTGATACACAGCATTATAGAGCAGTTTTTACATTTGATAAGATTTCTGCAGAAAAGTACCAGAAGCTTGATGAAAAAGAATATATGAATAATGCGTCAGGTTTTTATATAACTGACTATAATATCCAGAAGATAAAGGTTGAGGTAAAATAAAAATGAAAAAAACAGTATTTACATTTGTTTCTATAATGATAGTAATATTTACATCATGTAAAACAGTTGACATTGAAAAATCTATGAAAATAGACCTTACACAAGAGAACAAAGAATTAAAGGAGCAGCTTGAACAGGCAAACGAAGCTTTAAGTGTTTATGTAAAGGAAAATGAGTATGAATATGATATTGAGCCGAAAATTATACCCTTTTACAAATACATTGTAATTGATAAGGATGAATATAATCCTGACCCGGATATAAACAAACTGGAAGGAGTTGATGCAGTAAAGCAGTCATACAAGGATTCAATAGTTTCACTAAAAGATTTTACTGGTGGAATGAGTGAGTTTGACTATAATGAAAACTATCAGTTTCCAATTTTTACAAGAAAACTTTCAATGACTACGATTATACTTAATGCAGATGAATCTATGAGTGTTGAAGATGTATTTCTCTCAGATTCTGAAAGCTGGGAAATTACGGGAGACGTATGGCCCAGTCCGGAAGGAAGCCGTCAGCTTATAATGATAAAGCCGAAAATTGATAATCTGGAAACAAACATGCTTGTTGTAACAGATAAAAGACTTTATCATTTTGTGCTTTATTCTACAAAAAACGATTATCAGCCTATGGTAAAATTCCGCTATCCTACTGAGAGAAAATTTATAACAAAAAATACAATTAAGTCAAAGCCGGAAAAGATAATAACAAGTTATGGTGAAGCAGATTTAGACCTGATTTCTTTTAATTATAAAATACGTGTTCCAACTTTCCAGAAAAAAGTAGATTGGGTACCTGTTTGTGTTTATGATGATGGAAGTTTTACTTATATCCAGCTTCCAGAAACTGTCTTGCAGAAAGAATTCCCGGTTATTTATGAAAATGGTACTGATATAGTTAATTATGAAATACATTCTACAAAACATAACCTTATTATTGTAAACAAGCTAATCGAAAAACTTACACTTAGAGTTGGAAAGAGAAAAATAACAATTGTAAAAAAGAAGGGAGAACCTGCACCTTTTAGTGTAAGGAGATAATTTTATGCAGGAAAAAGATTTTATAAACGGCTTATCTGAATATATAAATGGTCTCGAAAACGAAAAAAGTAAAAGTGTTCTTTCTGAACAAGAAAAAGAAGAAGAAGTTAAAGTTGAAGGATTAGATGAAATTGAAGGAGAAAATGCTTATCTTTCTTTTGAACTTTCAAATGAAGAACTGGAAGAAAACAATGAAGAGCTTGCGTTAGATAAGTATATTGGAGGAGATGAAACAGAAAAAGAAAGAGAAGAAACTGCAGAAGAAGTTAAAGATGAAGAAAGTAATGATAATCATGAAGAGAATGAACATATAGATTTTAAGGATTTACTTGGAAATAGTAATGATATTGATAATGATTTAGATGAAGAAGATGAAGAAAAAGGGATTTTAGATGTAAATAATCCGGATTTATACTCATCTGCCGCTAATGATAATGTTTCTTTTGAAGAATTAAATATAAACAGTAAAGTTGAAGACGAAGATGATTTTGATTTTCCTGTAAAGCAGAAATATGATGAAGTAACTGGTGGAAAAAAGAAATTTGAGCCGGGAAAACTTAATAAAAATAATTTATTGATAGCAATCTGTGGTTTTATTGGAGTTATTCTCTTAGGATTTATGTGGGCTACAAGACAACAGGAAATAAAGAAAAAAGATAAAGGGCCAAAAGATAACAATGTATATGTTACTGATTATACACCTGAATTTGGGAACTATAAGGAAAGAGCGTATAAACCGCCAGTAAAAGAAGAGGAAGAAGGGGAAATTAAGACAGAGGAAGAAGCGATTCAAAAATTAAATGAAATTGCAGATAACGCAGCAAAAAAAGGAAAATATGAAAATCCTAATCAGGCAAAAACAGAGAGTACTCCTTCACAGTCTCAGTCAGTATATGTACAACAAGACGATACTTACGCTAAAAGGGTTGGTTCTTCCCTCAGAAAAAATATAAGCGGGGAAAATAATGTTTCATATTTTCCTCAAGGGAATCCAGAAGGGTATAATGCATCATTTTTACCGCAGGGTGTAAATGGAAGTAACGGATATTTTGAACAGTTAGGACAGATTACAAATGCATTAAAACCAGGCGGTCAGAGTGGAAATCCTATACAAAACAGTAATTCACTGCGTTTTTCAGATGCCGGAAAATATAACCCTGATGCCTCTGGTGGAGACAGTATGGCTTTGCCATCAAATTCAATATATCCGGGTACTATAATTCCTGCTGTGTTAGTAAGTGGTATTAACACAGATTATCCTGGAACTATTACGGCAAGAGTAATGAGCAATGTATATGATTCTCGAACAGGAACAAAACTTTTGATTCCGCAGGGTTCTATTCTAAGGGGAAGTTATTCATCTTCTTCTATAGGAATTAAGTCAATACAAATTGCATGGCAGACTCTTATAATTAATCGTGACGGAAGAGATTACATTGTAAATCTTGGAAGTATGGTTGGAGTTGATTCAAAAGGATTTTCTGGAATTGCCGGAAGTCTTAATGATCATTATTTTGCATATTTAAAGGCGGCAGGGCTTTCAGCGTTATTTACATACATAAATAATTCTGTTTATTCAGTTACTCAGAGCCAGAAAAATAAAGTAACGGCTGAAATGATTTCTGGAAGTCAGGAAATTGGAAATAAACTTACAGATAAGCTATTAGACCGTGCACTGGATATTAATCCTACCGTTACAGTAAAAGGTGGAACCAAAATTAATGTTGATGTTGATAAGGTATTAACTCTGCAGCCTTATGACAGAGATATTCCGGTTCAAAGATATAAGAGGTAAAGATGAAAAAGAGTATTTTTATTGTTTTTTTAATTTTAATGAATTTTATTTTTTCTTCATGTGATTTTTTTACAAAAATGGCACAAAATGACAATTATGTAACTTCTGTATCATTTAAAAACGGTAAATATGTTCTTTATGTAGATGAAACGGATGTGTGTTATGTTGAAGTAGAACCCACAGATAGTTTTGACTGGTATGAAACTACATTTGATATTGAAGATAGTACGGTATGTAAAATTGAAGGAACTAATGACAGATACTGCATTATAAGGGCATTAAAAGTTGGTTCTACTATTTTAACTGCGAAGGTTGGAAATAAAGAAGGAAAGTGTGTTGTAACTGTAAGGCAGGGACTTTAATTTATGGAAGTTTATTCAGTTTTATACAGAGCGTATGATTTTTATAACAAGAAGTTTTTCGGAAATCTTCTTCCAAAAGCTGTAATTACGCTTGAGTACAGGGAAGGGATAAAAGGATATTTTTCGCAGGGAAGGTTTGAAAATCAGAAAAATGGAATGAGTATAAGTCAGATTACACTTAATCCGCTTTATTTAAAAAAGGGTGAAGAAATGAAATTCTTTGCAACTCTTGTACACGAAATGGTTCATTTTTATGTAAAGCTTATGGGAGAAAAATGTTCATATGGCTATCATTCAAAAAAATGGGCAGATGAAATGGAAAATATAGGTTTAATTCCAACCAGTACTGGAAAACCAGGTGGTAAAAAGCTTGGTTTTGTAATGACACAGATTATTGATCAAAATGGAGAATATTATAAGAAAACTAAGGAACTTATTAAAGCCGGATGTGTTTTTGATTTCGTTTCATTAAAGGAAGGAAATGAAAGTAAAACTGCTTGTGAAAAAGCTCCTCAGACAAGAGTTCGTTACAAATGTGAATGTTCATCTTTCTGGGGTAAAAAAGGTCTTAAAGTGCGGTGCTTAAACTGCAATGAAAATTTTATATGTGAGGTATAGAGAAATGAAAATTAAGGTTATTGGTTTATTTTGTATTGTACTGCTTTCTTTTGTTTCCTGCAAAAAGGATGCAGAAGAAACAGAAGAAGTATATGAGCCGTATTTCAAAGAAGACATGGTAAGCTTATATACAGGTGAATCAAAAGATATAGAACTTTTGAATGCAGATGAAGTAACTTTTTCAGTTACAAATGATACTATTTGTGAAGTTATTTCTACAAATAAAAACATTTGTCGTGTTGGTGCATTAAAAGCTGGTGCTACAGTTTTAAAGGCAGTTTACAATGATGTTTTATACCGCTGTGTATTAAACGTTACATATAAGGAAGAAGAGGAGACAAGTGCAAGAAGTGTATATCTTGATGATGGATGGTTTTTGTGTACATTTACCTATGAAAAAGACGGTATTTATGCAACTGAATGTTTTTGCAAAAAAGGAATTCCTGAAATTGAAATTAATGACGGAAATGTATATGTAATGAAAGAAAATAGAAAAATGCTTTCTTGTCTTCTTGAAAACTTCATTTCTTTCACCTATGATTAATAAAAAGGATGTAGAAAATGATAAACTGGGTTAAAGTGAGAACTAAGTATGCTGATGGTTCTGTTTCAGAAGAAACACATTATTTATTTGCTGAACCATCCGACCGTTATGGATGGATTTATCGAAATATTCATGGTGGATTCTGTTTAAAAGAATGTATTGAAATTATCGAAAGCGGTGTTTTTAACGGAAGAAAAGAGCAGTTTGCTGAATTACATAGAAAAGAGTTTTATTCATATTTGATTAAAAAGAATTCACCTTATGGTTGGTTATCTCCATTTTGCGAATGGTATCCATGCCAATATACAAAACATCAGGAACTTGCTGAAGATTATTTTGGCTATGGTGAAGAAGAACTCGAACACAGAGGTTGGATAAAAGTGTTCAATGAATATGATTCTGACAAAGCAGTTTATGCTCAGCATGAAGCGAACGAGAGACAACTGGAATGGCTTAGAAACCATCAGGTTTATTACTCTAAGTATGCCTGTATGCAGTGAAAGCAAAGCTTGTGATGAAAATTTTGAACACGATTATAAGGAGAATAATATATGAAGAAGAGTTATTTTATTTTAAGCATAATTTTTTCAATGCTTGTTCTTTCGTGTGAAAACAGTTTTAATATGACAAAATCCTTATCGGAAGAACAAAGCCAGTCTGCAATGAAAAAAACAGTTAAAATCAACCGCAATGTTACTGGTGGATTTGATCTTAAACCTTATATTGATGTTACAATGAAGAATGTAGATGCTTGTGACATTAATATCTATGATTTTGAGGCTCTTTTGGCAGAAGAATATTTTTTTAATGGAAATAAAATTAAATTCTACCAAGAAGAAAAGAAAGTAAGGTTTAATCTTCTTTCTGCAGAAATAAGGGGAAAAAAATATACTAATGTATCTGTTTGTTATAATTATACGATTAAAGCTGCAAGCAGTAATCTTATATATATGTGTCCTATTGATTCTAAAAGTGTAGAAGTTTTTGAAAATGGAAATAAATTAAATGTATCAGATTTTTCTCCATTTGCTTTTTATGTAAGTTTATACGGATTTGGGCTTGGACGACTTGAGGTTTCAAAACACTTAAATAATGAATCTTTTGTTCATGGTGGCACATATTGGGCTAAAGACTAAAGAAAAAAAATAGGAAAGGATTAGTTTTATGAAAAAATATATTTTACTTTTATCAATTGTAATTTCGTCTTTATTTATATCATGTGTCCAGCAGGAAGAAGAGACAAAAGAACCGATTACAAAAGCGGAATTTACTTCTGAACGTATTAAGGTTGCTAAGGGTACAATTAACATTGTGGGTTTTTCTGTTGAGCCGAAAACAAGGGAAACTGATTGTGAAGTAGAATATATTCTTTCAGATCCGGAAAGTGATATTGTAACTTTATCAAAGGAAAGTTCAAGTGGTCTTGTATTAACAGCAAACAAGAGGGGAAGTATTGTTCTCATTGCGAAATGTGAAGGACATACATCTTATCTTGAAGTAGATGTATTTTCAGATCTTTTAAGTGAATCTCCATTCATTAAAATACCTGATGTTGCATATGAAATGAGGGTAGGAGATAAAAAGACTTTTCAGGTCGAGTTATCAGGCGGAGAAGAAACTGACAGAGCCTTATTTGAGTTTAAAAGTAGTGATGAGAGTGTTGCAACTATCCAGTCTGCAGATAATGCCTGCATGATAAGTTGTCTTAAGGAAGGATTTACAAAAATAGAAGTAAGTCATCCAAAAAGTCAATATCCGTCAAGTGTTCTTGTATTTGTTTCAAAAGAAAAAGAAAATCCGGTTTATATTACGTGTGATTCTAATGCATATTTAATGAGTAAAACTGGCGGCACGCAGAACATTTATGTAAATCTTGCTAATGTAGTGAATCAGAACCTTTCTCTTTTTAGTTATGAGGTTACGGAAGGAAAGGATAATATTAGTATTATTTCAAACAATAATGTACTTTCTGTTACTCCAAAACAAAAGGGTGAATCTATTGTAAAGGTTTCACATCCTTCAAGCTTAAATGACCTGGAAATACATTTTATTATTGCAGAAGAAAAATGTCCTTATTACATAGATACTGAGAAAACATTTTTTGAAATGTCTTTAGGTGAGACTGCAAGAACTGAAATATTAATTGGGGGAGATGATAATAATGAGATTAAAAATCCTTCATATACTTTCACAGTTGAAGATGAAAGTATATGTAATGTAGTTTTGACACAAAGTTCTCTTTTAATTAAAGCATTAAAATCCGGAAGAACTAGAATTACTATTAATTCATCTTATACTGAAATTCCACATGAATTATATGTAGTTGTTGGTGGCGTTAAAGAAGAACTTTTCTATATTTCGACATTGCAGAATGTTATCCGTATGGAAGAGGGAGACAGTGATGTTGAGCTTGACATAAGTCTTGCTGGTGGAAATGAAAGTGACAAAAATAGTTTTACATGGACTGTAAGTGATTCTTCAATAATAAGTGTTTCCACAAGTTATGGTACGGTTAATTATGAAAGGGCGGCTGTATATTCTGGAAGTGAAAAACTTAATGCAAAGGCTTTTATAACTGCAAAAGGACTAGGTTCGGCAGATATAGTAGTTAAACATCCTAAAGCAGAAAACGAACTTAAAATAAAAGTTTTTGTTTATGCAAAGGGTACTCTTTCAGGACTTCCGCCAGTTTTATCCGGTCCTTCTTTAATAAAAGTTTTAAATGGTACAAATGAGAATGTTAATTTGAATCTTATAAGCGGTATAAGTGATGATTTAACATGGAGTGTAAAGGATTCCTCAGTTGCAGGTGTAAACGGAAATGGTTTAAGCGGAGTTGTAACTGGAAAAAGCAGTGGAGCAATTACTGATTTATATGTTTCAAAGGGAAGTAAAAAGGTATTTTCAAGTGTAGTTATGAGTGGAACTCAAAACTATCTTGATTCTGCAAAATGTATTTATCTTGAAAAGTCTGTAGTTTCTCTCTTAAATGGAAGTAAAGGTTATTATGAAATTTCTTCAAGCAGTGAAGATATAGTTGAACCTTACGTAGCTGCGGTAAGTAATCCAGAAATTCTATCTTGTAATGTAATTGGAAATAGATTATGTGTACAGGCATTGAAAAAAGGTGAATGTACAGTAGCCGTTACAAACAGTGAATGTGTAAATACGGCAAATCTTATTGTTTCGGTCTATGATGAAACTTCAATTACAAAACCTTACTATTTTTCTTATGAAAAATTTGTTTCTTGTGTTGTAAATCAGAATGTAAATTATAGTGTAGAACTGACAGGATCTCCTGCCGCAGAATTAAATAAGATTACCTGGTCATGTGATGATGAAGAGATTTGTACATTTGAATCGAGTGGAAATCAAATAAGAATATATGGAAAGAAAGTTGGAAAAACTTATATCTATGCTCATAGTGATAAAGCTGAAAGTGATGCAAAGATTATTGTAAATATAGTTGCTACTGAAGCAGATTTGTCACGTCCAGTTTTAGATGTTTCAAAAACAAACTATATGTGTTCAACTGGTGAAGACATATTTGTAAGTGTTGATGTGTCTGAACCGGACAAATGGAAAGGAAGAATAGCATGGGAATGCAGTGATATTTCTATTGTAAAAATAGATTCAAATTACGATTCGGCAGTTTTAAGGTGTCTTAGTGAAGGTGATGTTACTGTAACTGTTACTTGTGAAAATGCACTTCCGGTAAAAATCTTTATTTCAGTAAGGGATAATTTTGATAAGACTGTTCCTTTTATTTCGCTTATTCCGTGTGCAGAAATAGATGAAGGGGAGAGTCTTACAATTAATGCAAATATTACAGGATTAACAGAAGATGAGATAAACAGTATTACATGGAAATGTGATGATGAATCTATAGTTAATTACAAGGTTTCATATAATACTGTGATAATAAGGGGTGTTAAAGAAGGTTTTACGGTAATATCTGCAAGTCTTCCATCAAAGGCGATAAAAACACAGATGTCTGTAGTTGTATATAAAGCTGGTTCTCCTCATCTTCCGGTAATGGCAGTTTCAAAGGCATTTTACAATCTTGAAATTGGTAAAAACATAGATATTAAACTGACTTTTGGAAGTATAAAACCATCAGATGAAGTAAAGGCTTCTTTAGTATGGGAAAGTGACAGTGATTGTATTGAACTTAATTATTCAAATGAAATGTGTTCTGTTAATGCAGTTCACGAAGGAGTTGCAAAAGTAACTGTTTCTTCACCAAGTTTTTATAATCAGGTTAGTTTTACTGTAGCTGTTGGGCAGGTTAGTGAAAATGCATACTCATTTAATGGGGATAGAATTATAAGGATAGTAAAAGGTTCTGATATTACATATGGATTTTCTATTTATGATATGTTCTATACATATTTAAAAAGTTACAGTGAAGTAACTGTAAGAGAAGAAGGAAATGATGGATATATTACATATGAACTTTTGGATAATTCTTTAGTTATTAATGGTATTGAAAAAGGAAACTGTCATTTATATATTAATCATCCTTTATTAAATGAAGAAGTAAAGCTTTTGGTTTATATATTTGAAAATGAAGATGAATTAAACAATTCATTTATTATAACACCAAAAAAAGATCATTTTCTTTTACGAAAAGGAAATGAAATAACACTTAATCTTGAATGGAGAGGAGATTATGCAAAGACTTCTTCAATAAGATGGAGTCTGGATAATTCTTCATGTGTAAGTTATGATATATCGGAAGATAAACTTTTAGTAAAGGTAAAGGGTAGAAAAGAGGGAAATGTAATATTTACTGCAAGACATCCTGAAGCCAAAGAAGATGCGGTTTTTTATGTGAGTGTTACTAATTATTCAGAAGATTATAATAATGTAACAATTATTACTCCATCGGTTGTAATAATGGAAGCTGATAGACAAGAGGTAATAAGCGGAGAAGGAGAGAATGCAGTTTATGCTGATTTTACAAGAAAGGTGAGTGTTATAACAAATTTAAGTGAAAGTGAAATTACAAAACTTTCATGGCAGGCTTCTGATCCTTCAATTTTATCTTTGGATGCAAACGGCAAGGATTGTATATTGACCGGAAAGAAAGAAGGAATAACGGAGCTTACCTGCCGCTATGATGATTATAATTATGCAGTCATGGTTGTAAAGGTTTGTTCAACAAACCTTGATATGTATGAATCTTCTTTATTTAATATAGACAGAAGGCTTCGTATTTTGTCTAAGGGTGAAATCGTTTCTTACAGACCGTATATGGCTTATGAAGAATTTGATTTGACAAAAACGGTATTTGAAAACCTTAATGATAATAATGTTGTAAAGGTCAGCAATGATAATGGTTATATGAAAGTTGAGGCTGTTTCTGAGGGTGTTGCTATGGTAAAGGTAAGCAATAAAGAATCAGAAAATTCATTTATTATTACTTTTATGGTTGGAAGCGAAAAGGTAACTGTAAGTCATGAAGATTCTAACGGTTATTTGACTGCTTTATCTTATGTATATGGTCTTAATCCTGCAAAACCTCTTGAAAGCTGCGTTCTTTCTGTAATTCCGATTGGAATTGATCAGAGTAAATATAAGGATATTGTATGGACTGTATCAGATAAAAAGATATGTACAATTAATGGAAATGCTGAGACCTGCATATGTTATCCAGGCATTGAGGGAGTATGTGAAGTGACAGCAAGCAGTGTATGGTCAAGTAATTCAATCACTTTCAGAATTGTAAATAGTGAAGATGAAATATCGCTTTATCCAATGATAAAGACTGAAAGTACGGCTATAAGAATGAAAGCTGGAGAGAGTAAGGAACTTACTTTTGAAGTTACAAATACGATAAATCCTGACTATTCAAAAATGACTTATACGTCTTCTAATGAAAATGTAGTTTCAATAAGTCCTCTTGCAAATACACTGACAGTCAAAGGAATTTCAACAGGTCAGAGTATTATTAAAGTAAGTTATCCTGGAATGGATGATATTAATGTAGTTATAAGTGTTGAAGGAATCGTAGACAACATTGTGTATCTGTCAACAAGTAACAGTTATACTACTGTCGCAGTCGGGGCTACAATCAAGGTAAATGCAATTTTACATAACTTTACTGAACTTAATATGAGTAACTACATATGGACAATAAAGGAAGGAAATGATTGTGCATCTTTAATTCAAAACGGAGACAATGCGTTAATTAAAGGAATTAAGGAAGGAACTGTAACTCTTACCTGCAATCATTCAAAAGCATTGTGTCCTATTGTATATACAGTTATGGTAGTAGACCAGACTGATTACCAGCCGGTATATATGAAAACTGATACAGTTGTAACAATGGAAGAAGGAAGTAAGCAGGTTTTAAATGTTTCGCTTGTTGGTGGTAAAGATGGAGAAGAGGGGTATTTTACATGGAGCGTTCCAAGTGATTCAAGAAGTTTAATAAAGGTTACATCTTCGGGAAATCAGGCTTTAGTCCAGGCTTTAAGTGCGGGAGTAGCAAGAATTACTGTAAGCCATCCTTCATGTGTTTCACTTCCTTCCATTGATATTGTTCTTGTAATTAATGAAAAAGTAGATTCAGAAACACTTGTAATTACTACAGATTCTACAATCATAGAAGGGAAATTAACTGACAGTTATAAAACTGTAGACGTAAAGTTAAACGGCGGAACTGCAGAGCAGCAGCTTTTGTTTACATGGGAAGTTTTATCATTTGATTCCGTGCTGAAAAACAGTGACGGTTCTTCTCTTCCTGTTGTAGAACTTGTTAATCAGAGCGGAAATCAGAATATTGTAAGATACAAGAATGAAGGAACTGCAGTTGTAAGGGTTAAAAATAGTGCTACAAGTTATTATCTGGATATTAAGTTTATTATAAATGAGTATGCACAGATAACTTTTGATTCTTCAAATGTTACGCTTAAACAGTATGAAAGTGCAACGGTTAGTGTTGCAAGTCCAAAAAACAAGACTATTGTTTATAATTCAAGTGATGAGAGCATTGCAATGTGTTATGGAACAAATAGTGTATGTGTAATTGACGGAATTAAAGAAGGATATGTAGTTATTACTGCAAGGGCTAGTGATGGTTCATGCGAAGATAAACTTTCAGTAAGGGTAAATAAGAATGAGGATGCAGTTCCCCTTTACATTACAAGTTCAAGTAATGTAATAACACTTAATACCACTGATCCAAAAGGATATCAGATTACGGGAGTATTAAACGGAACCTATAATGGAAATAAAATAGATGCATCAGAAAGTGAAAGTCTTGTCTGGAAGACAAAAAGCGGAACTAATGATGTGATTAAATTTGCTTCAGTTACTCCTGTTTCAGTAACTGGAAAAACGGTAACAATAATTCCTGTTTCAAGCGGAGAAGAAACTGTTTTAGTAAGTCATTCAAAAACAAATAAAGTAAAGGAGATTTATGTAAATGTTTCCCAGCCGGACAGTTCAATGAGGTTATCCAGTGAACACGGTGTATTTATTAAGGGAGATATAGGAAGCGTATCTGCAAGTTTATCGGGAGTACCTTCAAGCGAAGAATCAAATATTGTATGGAAAGTTTCCAACAGTCAGGCAGTAAGTATTGTAAGCAATGCTGAAAATACGGATCAGTGCAGTGGCAGTGTATGTAATTTCAGATGCAATCAGATTGCAGAAAATGGTGTTGTCATTACATGTTCATATAAAAACATCACAAAAATTTATACTGTTTTTGTAAAGGAACTTCCAATGCTGAGCCTTACAACTTCCAGTGATTTTATTAGAAGCCATCAGACCAGATATTACAATATTGTATGTACACCCGAAGAATATATTAATGAATTAACTTATACCTGCTCATCAAATCAGTTTATAAAGCAAAATACAAGTACACAGTTTTATACGGGACTTATTAAGACTGAAGCTGAAAGAATTGAAGCAAAGGATAATCCGCCTGGTGATATCAGAGTTCCTTATTTTAAGGTAACAGGAGGAGTAAATCAGGGAAATACTACATTTTCATTTGAGTGCAGGAGTTTAACTGCAGTGCTTAATGTTGAAACAAGCAATAAAGTAGCAATAAATCTATTAAAATATGAAGAATATGATTCAAGGGGAGTTGTAGTAAATACAGTAACCAAGCCTAGTGTTATTGAAGCAGATGCATCAGATAAATATGTTAGAGTCTATTACAATATTGAACCTGATATTCAGATTCCACAACTATGTACTTCAGGAGCTGGAATAAATGTGAATCTATATAAACCGTTTAGGGAAGGCAGCGTTACTATTATTTCCAGAGAATCAAGCGGTGAAACCGGAAGGTATTTTGATATTTATCCGGATGCAAAAGGGTGTAACTGGGGTGATGTAAAACTTAAAGGACCAGAAGGTGGAGAAGTTGGTCTATTGAAAATATCTTTTCATAAAGATGACAGTGCATCAAGATTTAACGTGAATTGTACCAACAATAAACCTCAAACATTTAAATATGACATAATTAACGGATTTATTACCGGAAGCGGGACAACTTATAATGAGGGAAAACCAATAATAACATTTACATATTCCTATCCATATTGTTATTGTACAAAGGATGTAAATTCTGACCTTGCATCTTATTTTCCAAGTGGAAGTAATCTTATTTCAAATGCACCTTCGTTTAAGGCAACGCAAAATAATCATATAAATGGAGCTGTTCAGTATGTAAATTATATGGGTTCTGAAGACGTTAATATTGTATGGCCTGCAGGTTACGGTTTAACTGGTACTTATAATAAGAACTTTATTTTTTATGAAGAAGTACGAAACTAGTTATTATCAGAAGAGAATTAATTGACAATTCAATTTAGAACTAGTAGTATGAATTCATAAGGAGAATAAAATGAAAAAAAGAACAGGGTTTTTAATTTTAAGTCTGGCAGCATGCAGTTTATTTCTTTCATGTGACTGGAATTATTCAAAGTCACCGGAAGTTCCTCATTATACTATACCAGAAAAACGAACATCTATATATTTGGATGAGACATATCCCACTTATATCATTACTGATAATAGCGGAAAAAAATATTATTATTATGAACAAGACAAAAAAATACTGTGTTTAAAAAAAGAAATGTCTCCAAGTGGAAAAGTCCTGGATGAAAAAGATTATGAGATAATGGCAGATGATTTTACTTTTCCTGATAAAATAGTAAGCATGAAAGCCGTTTTATTTAATATCGATCAATGGCGTGATGAGCAGGAGTTAAAACCTTATTGGATTAAAAGATTTGAATTTAAATTCGATAATTTAGATGATGATAAATATTTTAAATACGAAGGAATACAAGATTTAAACGTATTATATGAAGCGGGGCATGATGGCATATTATATGCTACTGTAAACGGCTGTGTATTCGATATGGATATTCAGGAACTTAATAAATGGTATGAAACAAAAGGCAAAGAAAATACTGAAATACAGTGGGCTTATGGTGAAGCAGAAATAAGTGACAGTCCTTATGGAAAACCTGAATTATTATTTAGACATTTTATATATTTTATCATAAATGAAGAAGGAAAAATAAAAAAAAATAAAGATTAGTAAGATTAAACAGATAAAAGAGGCTGTTTTTAAAGAAGTTGTGGCAACTTCAAAGGCAGCCTCTTTTATCTGGCATAAAATATAAAAGTCTACCAAAAAACAGGATATAAAAAAAATGAAAATAAACAGAATATTACTGCAATCTTTGATTTTATTAACAGTTTTTACATCATGTATGCAGGAAGAAGAACCTTATGTTCCAGTAGAATCTATAAAAATCACAGAAGAAAATCTTGAAATCAATATTGAACAGAATGCTGTGGTTCCAATTGAATTGGTTCCAGAAAATTCCTCTTTTGACATTGAAAAACTGAAATTTGAGATTACTCCTAAAGATTTATGTAATATTTCTAATATAGATAAATCAGGATGCATTTTAACAGGTCTAAAAAGCGGAAATGGTGTTCTAACGGTTTCATATGAAAATATGAAAGATTATCTGCAGGTTGAAGTAAAAGAATCTGTAGTAAGTAAATACACTTATATATCACTTGCGGAAGCAGATTTAAAAATACAAAGTGGTACAAGACGTACAGTTGTTGCCAATCTTGTAGGAGCTGATAAAGAGAACATTAATGATTTTAAATGGGAAAGTTCTGATAAATCGGTTGTTTCCATAGAATATTCTGGAAGCTGTGCAATATTAACTGCAAATAAATATGGAAGTGCTGTTGTAACTGTAAGTAATACGTCATGCCTTTACCCTGCAAAAATGCTTGTTATAGTTCCTGAAAAAGAAGGAAATTATTGTTATCTTACTACAGAAGACAATGTAATTAATGTAGTTCAGGGAGAAAATGCTGATTTTAGTGTTTCTTTAATCGGCGGGAATGAAGAAGACTATTCGCAGATTACTTACAGAATAAAGGAAGGAGAAGATTTATTTTCCATATCAGGTTCCGGTGGTAAGTGTTCAATCAGTGCAAAAGAAGAAGGACAGGGGTTAATTGAAATAATTCATTCAAAAGTTACCATTCCACTTACAATACAAGTTAATATAACTACATCTGCCGTCAATGACAATATAATCTGCGATACTGATTTTTTGTATTTTGAAAATAAGGACAAAAAAGAAATAAATCTGTCATTATATTCAGGATTAAATGGAAGCTGGACTTTTGAAAAAAATGATGACGGTGTAATTGATGTAATACTTTATAACAATAAACTTGTTATTGTACCTTTGAAAAGCGGAGAAAGTATAATAAAGGTATCGAATACATTAATCAAAGATTCAAAAGAAATAAAAGTTATTGTAGATAATATATTTTTAAAAAAAGAAAAATGTTCAATTCGTACAAGTCAGAATGTTATTAAAATGACTGAAGGAGAATCTGATATACCTTTAGAAATAGAATTACTTGGTGGAAATGAAAATGATAAGTCAGGTTTTATATGGACTGTAAGTGATTCTTCTGTAATTAAACTTGATTGTGTTGACGGCAAGGCAGTGTATTCAAGAAATGCAGCCAATATTAATGAGGAAGAGAAAACATCTGGTCTTGCTTATATTTCAGCAATCTCTTGTGGTCATGCATCAATTGAAATCAGCCATCCTAAAAGTGAATATAACTGTACGGTTGATATTATAGTATATCCCAAAGGGAGTTTAAATAATAATTATATTGAAGTAACTGGAAAAACATTAGCAGAGATATCTTGCAATAATGAAATATTGTATTCATTTAATGAGAATGTAGATTATTCTTCATTCACTTATTCAGTAAGTGAAGATAATATTATTGAAGTTTTTCAGGAATCAAATGGATTTAAGATTAAAGGTAATCAAACTGGGAATGTACTTTTAACGTTTTATTCTAATATATTAAAAACACCTTTTTCAGTTAATGTTATATGTAAGGATGAAAATAATGCAGAAAATAAAAAATATTTTTCTGCAGATGTATCAAACATTAAAGGATATAAAGAAAAGGTATATTATTTTTCACTGGTGGGAGATTTTTCAGAAGGAATTGGAAACGTATTACTGTCTTTAGAAGATAAAGATATATGTAGTGTTTCAAATATCCAGGAAATAATCTGTATTGAATTTAAAAAGACAGGCTCTACAATTTTAAAAATTAATGTTGAAGGATTTGATAATGAAATTCTAATACCTTTATACTGTACAGAAAAAGAAAACAGCCTGAAATATCCATATGAAATATATTGTGATTCTTTTGTAGCCTTAAACTGTGAAAAAGAAATAAATATTCCTCTTTCTTTAAGTGGTAGTAATGAAGAAGAAAACAATTCATTAAATTTTGATTATGATGAACAGTTAGTTAATATTTCATATGACGGTAAAAATTTGATACTTAAAGGATTAAAGGAAGGAAGGGGAGTTATTAAAGTTTCTCATCCAAAAGTTTTTGAAGATAAAGAAATTTCGTATGTTACTTATAAAACTTATTCTGAAAGCTTAAAAAAACTTTCAATCTGGACAGAAAAGAATACATTTATCGGTAATAAAAATGAAAAAATCCTGGTGAAAATAAATTCATCAGATAATCTTGAACATGAATATACATGCACGGTATCTGATATAAATATTGTAGACTGTACTATTGATAATAATTATCTATTGATAAATTTAAAGGAATACGGGAAAACTTGTGTTTATGTACAAACTCAGGGAGCTTATGATATTTGTCTGAATGTAAATGTTGTTTCAGAAGAAGTAACAGAACCTGATTCTTATTTTAATATTCCTGTAATTGTAAGGGGTGTAGTAGAAAGTACCTTTGAAATAAAAGCTGATTATTCAGATGAATACAAAAACTATATAAGTAATATAAACTGGATATATCCGGAAGAATTTAAAATTGCAAAAAATCATGCTTCTGCAAGTTTCACCTCAAAAAAAGAAGGTGTATTTGAAGTTTATGCAGAAATAGAGCAGCTAGGAATTAAGAAAAAAACGCTTGTATACATATATAAGAGTAGTGAAGATTTAGATAATTCAAATACAATATATCTTGATAAATTTGCATATAATCTGATTGAAGGCGAAGGTATAGAACTAAATGCAAAATTAATTGCAGACTGGAAGAAAGAAGAAATTATTTCGAAGATTAACTGGGAAATAACAGAGGGCAATTCTAATATTGAAATAAAACAAAATGGATTAAAATGTAATATAAAAGCTTTAAAGGAAGGATTTAGCAGAATTAAAGTATTTAATAATGATTTTAATCTTTCATTTGAATTTATAGTTTATATTTCAAAAAAGGAAAATGATTCTTTTTATAATTTCAGAATGGAACGTATGATATGTGTAAAGCCTTCTGAAATTAAAACTGTGAATTATGTTCTGGAAAATATAATAAATAATAAGGATTATAATAATGTAACAGTTAAATGTGACAACTCTTTCATTGATTTAAAAGTTAACGGAAATGAAATTTCAATTTTTGCATTAAAGGAAGGAGATTATTACTGTACTTTACAAAAAAAAGGCTGGAATGACTTTACTTTTTTAGTCTGCTGCAGGCAGGATGATGTAACAGAAGTTAATTATTTATTTTCTTCTGAGACTGTAAAGCTGATAAAGACCGGAGCTTCTTCTCCTTTATATTTTTATTCTAATGACAATAAATCAATCAGATACAGTATTTCTGGAGATGATTGTATAGAAATTGATAATAAAACTGATTATGTTATTGTAAAAGGATTGAAAGAAGGTGAATGTACTTTATCTGCAGAATATGAAGAAAAGACGTTCGATGTTAAAATTATTGTAAAATATGAAGATGATATTTTACAAGCTGAATTAAAAGTTCCTCAATTTGTATATTTGAAAAAGGGAAGTAGTATAGATTTAAATATATGGTGTGATACTACGGTTTTCTTTGAAAGTATGGATTTAAATCTTTCAATAATTTCAAATGGAAATAATGTTAATCTTTGCAGTGAATTTGCTGGTATTTATGAATTAAAGGTTTCTGTTACTGAAAATTATTACAAAATAATTAAGGTAGTTGTTTATGAAAATGAAGAGGAACTGGAAAATATTTTTATAATAAACATACCTTTAAGATTTTATGAAATAAGAAAAGGGAAAAGCATTTCAATAAATACTTTAATAACTGGAAATGATTACGAAAATATAAGTTTCAGTCAGTCTTCTGATGATTTTGCAGATTTAAATTATCAAAATGGTATTTTTACAATAGATGCAAAAGAAGAAGGAACATTTACAGTAAAGTTTAAATACCATGAAGATTATCTGTCAATAATAGTTAATATAAAAGGGTATAATGAATACATTTGTAATGAAGATGAATATAACAGTATTAATTATTATTTAACTGCAGACAAGACATATTCTTTTATTAAAATGAATGATACTCAAACATTTTCAGTTAATCTAACGTCATTAAACGGAGAATATTATTCCTACAATAATGACTATATATGGACAGTAAAGGATAATTCTATAATAAGTATAATTACTTCTGATAATATATGTTCGGTAAAAGGATTGAAAAAGGGAAAAACCCAGCTTTACTGCTCAAGTGTAAATGCAGTTAATACTGTAATAATAAATATAGAAGTTGGAAGTGATTACGATATTTTTGAAGCAAACAATCATTTTATACATGTGAATAATACTGTTGTCTATCATGATATGAATGAAGAGTTTACAACTTTTGAAGGTACGGCATATAATATTGCGAAAGAAGATTTAAATAACCTTTATGTAAATGTTGAAAATACTGATATTCTTTCTGTAAATTATGTTATTAACGAAAGTAAAATATTATTTACAGTTCGAGGCAAAAAATGCGGTAAAACAATAATTACAATAGGAACACCGAATTGTGATTTTGTAACTAAAGTGACTGTGATTGTTTCCCATACTATAAAAAGCGAATCAGTTTATTTAACAACAAGTCAGAATTACAGTATCCTGAAAGTTGGAGAAACTTTATCACTTGGGGTTATTTTAAAAAATCATGAAGAATTAAATGCATATAACTATAACTGGAAAAAAATGTCTGGCAGTGAATGTCTGACTGTTATAGGAAATGGAAAAGATATTCAGGTTTATGGTTTGAAAGAAGGTATGTGTCGGCTTAGATGTGAACATATACCTTCAGGAAGTTATATAGATTTATATGTATTAGTTTCAAATTCAGAAAAAACCATTAAATATTTAACATGCGATTCACTGGTTATTGATACAACAGTTTCATCATCCATGAACAGTTTTATGTGTAATATAATTGGAGGAGAAGAAAAGGATAATTCAAAATATAAATTTACAGTTGATAATCCTGATGTAATTTCTGTTGTCTCAAGCGGAAATATATTTTATTACAGAGGGTTAAAAGAAGGAACTGCAAACATAAATATTACTAACGAAAGCGGATGTGTAAACAGTCTGGATATTGTATTTGTAGTAAAAAATACTGTGACAAATACTTATATGAAACCAGATGTTTCTTCTGTTTATTTGAAAAAAAATACTGCAGGCACTTCTGTAAGTGTAAGTTTTGAAAACTGTACATCATCAATAGATAATAATCTTATAGACTGGTTTATTTATTCACAAAGTATAAATACAGATAATGTTATATCAATTGTTTCAAGCGGAAATAAATGCGTAATTAAACCTGAGAACAATGGATATGCAATGGTTCGTGCTAATTATGAGCCACTTGGACTTTCATGTACAATTGGAGTTTATGTTGATAACGTAGGTAAGATAAGTTTTCTTGACAAATCAATAAAAGTTGCAGAAGGTGAAAGTATTTTTGCGGAACTTGTTTTACCTGATTATTTAACAGATATTGCAGATTATATTACCTTTAAATCTTTAGATGAATCAAAGTGTAAAGCTTTTGGTACTGGGAAAGTATGCTGCATAGAGGCAATAGAAGAAGGCAGCTGTATTGTAAGGGCATACAACAGTATTGATGAATCTTATTGTGATTTAGGAGTAAACATAATTGAAGAAAAAGCAGAAGAACCAAAACTAATACTTTCTAAAAATACAATTGTACTGAATCCCAGAAGTGAAAACCCGCTTTTATATGCATATCTTAGTGGAGCAGAACTGAATGGATTTGAAGGAGATGATATACAGTGGAAAATAAAATCTGACAGTACAGGCTGTTTGTCTTTATATCCTTCTACTGGAGAGCAGGTATATTTAAGACTTAATCCCTGTAATGATATTAATGACAGTGATTATGGAAAAGTAAAATGTGGACAAGCTATTATAGAAGTATCACATAATCTTAGTTCAATTTCAAAAACAATATATGTTTCCATACAGGAACAATCCAATTATTTTTCGCTTGATAATTATTCGGTAAAGCTTGAAGTAAGCAGTTCCAAAGAAATCAAATGCAAAATACTAAACGGAAAATTAAAGGATTATGATAACGTTAAATGGAGTGTATCAGGCAGCAATACAGATAAATATGGAAATAAAGTAAGTATTGTAAAACTGTTAAATACTACAGGTGAAAGCTGCTCAATATACGGATTAAATGAAGGTATTTGTACTTTATCAGCCTTTTATTTTGGTACAATTGTAACATGTGAGATAGAAGTAACTTCTGCAAGAACATTTAAAATTTCTGGTTCTACATCAGTTCAGATGATTCCGGATGTAACGGATGATAATTACTTAGATATTCAATATGTATTAAGACCTTCAAATACAGTTCCAATATGGAGTGTTCAGAATATTAATACAACTGAAAATAATAATCTTATTTCTGTAGAAGTCATTGAAGGAAAAAGCTGTATACGAATAAGACCTTTGGGAAGTGAAGGACAGGCAAAAATATTAGGAACTGCAGTAGGTGTCGGTCAGGTTTCAATTAACGTTAATGTGAAATTTAATCCAAAACTAGAATTAATGGAAGATGACGTTTATTCAGTAAGAATTGAAATGGACGATTTGGATGAAACAAAAAATATTGTAAAATATAAATTCAGTTCATATCCTTCCATATATTACGTAAAACCATCAATTTCGGGCATCAATGCAGATTCATTTAAGGCTTTTGTTGAATCAACACAAATAGTTAATGGAAGAATGGAAGGTACTATAGTGATCCAGGCTTTAAAGGAAAGTCCGGACAATTCTGCTTTGATTACACTGCAGCAGTATTCTGATTCATTATTTGAAAACAAAATAGACAGGAAAGATTCAAAAATAGAAATATATGCGGGAGCCAGGTACCCTTCACATAAGATTATGCTTGGATTTAGAAGAGGGGCTGGTGGATTTTCTTTTAGAAATAATCTGAATGAATTACACCAGGTAAATGAAAACTTTGTTGAAACAAATTCAGGTAAATATTTTAAATTATGGGAAACAGGAGAAAATGCACCGGTATTATCAATGGCTGATGGTGAGCAGCATTATTTTGTAATCAAAGATATGAACAAACATTCTTTTACAGAAATAAAAAAAGTTGAAATAATAAAAAAAGATTCACCTGAGATAGTAGAATCAAAAATAGATGGTCTGCTTAGTCCAGAATATTTAGAGCAATATAAGAATTACATAAAAAACAACCTGTATAAAGTTTGTCCAATAAGCATAGAAAATCAAGAAAAAACAGAAGAGGGAAGCTATGTATTTGATATAATTACTGGTGAAAAAGACAATGGAAAAATAACAAAATATGGAAGGGACTGGTTTGCATTAGGCAAAAGTCCTTATCCATGTTCTGTTTTCGGTTCAAAATATGTAGAATTTTATGAGCCTGAAATAAAAATAGATGATAAAATCATTTCTTTACCAGCAAAAGGCTATACAGAAAATCTGTTTAAAAATAGTGCTACATATTTTACAAGTAATAATATTAATTATATTTATGACTGGAAGGGACCTTCATTTTCCTATGACGATTACAATCTTAATCTTAAAATAAATAAAATAAATAATATTGAAAAACAAACAAACATTATGTCTACGAGAAATAGATATTGGAGTGAAGGTATTTTAGGAGGCAGATATACTAGATTTCTAAGATTAAGCGAATTAAAAGAACTGGGTAATGAATGTGCCGGACTGGAACTTCAGACAAGTTATGATACTAACTGTTTTGTAAAAAGTCTGTATAAAAGCGATACTTTAAAAGAAACAAGATATATAATATTTAGAGAACCTGATGAGGTAAAAGGTGAAAAACGTGCTGATGTAAGTTGGGCGGAAGACGCGATAAACGATGAAAGGGGTGCCTTAAGAAATGCTGAACTTGGAAGTTTAACATTATATGCAACTAAGAATGTGGGAGATTATTATATTACTGGTGATAGAAGCGGAACATATTATATTTGGAGTAATCCACCTTATCATTCGGAATATATACAGCAAACCTATAGCGGAGAAGATTATGTACCTTGTACTTTTTCTAAGACTAAGTATACTTATAATCTGACTGATAATGATTCAAATAAAAAATCATTTTATTTATTGGAGTATGAATTTTCGGGACAGAAATATTGCAGACTTATTTCTTTTAATGAAAAAAATAAAGAAGAATTTAATAGTTCTGAGACTTATTGTTTACGGTTTTTGCCGATTAATGGTTCAGTTTATTATATGGGAAGTTTAGATACAGATACGGAAATAACGTTTAAATATGAAACGTTATATTTAGATCCTTCCGGAGATTACTCAGTTTATTTTTATCCAAGAACGGTATGGGAAAAAGAAACTGGAACGATGAATTGTATTCACTTTCATACACAAGTCAAATTTGACGTCTATGAACACCGTGCAGATGATATTCCAGGACCAGACGAAGGGTATCCGGAAAAGTTTCCAGTAAATGCAAATACAGCTATAACATTAAACTATCCGAATTTAAATGGAGTGAATTGGACCTTAGATAACTTTTATAATGATGGAACATATGATATTTATAAAACTAATAATTTTACGCAGCCAAGTAGTACAAGTATTGATAATCTTGGATTATTTGCAATTCCCAATCATAATATAAACAGTACTCAGATTATTACAACTTATTCAAAATTAACAAGTGCTGATTTATCAATATTGAAGAATGGACAATCATATCTTGAAGAAAAAAGATTTAAATATTTAACTGAAAATAATCAGAATCTAAATAAAGGTTTTAAATATTTTTATGACCAGAAAACTGACTATGATTTTAAAATATATTATGGAGATATAAAAATTACATATACTGATATTACAGGGACGGATAAAACAATATTATTTCCATTATATATAAGTTATTATAATAATGATGCAGATTATTATGATTATAGTTCTCCAACAGTTAATTATGTTAATTCTAAATATAATACAAGAAAAGAGATTACAGGATTTTTTGGGAAAAAATATACAATAACAAATCCTAAAAATTAGTGAATGTTTATATTAATTTACA
>SAMEA3663026__coassemble_225_pt1 | contig 85865 bp, 64 predicted proteins | sample SAMEA3663026__metabat2_high_PE_017 | metagenome-assembled genome bin SAMEA3663026 (sample SAMEA3663026) | pig gut metagenome | biome: pig gut; feature: pig-associated habitat; material: faeces | place: France | collected 2012
TTCCCTTCAAGGCAAAAGAGCATTTTATTACGACAGAGCTTGAATCGTATGCAGGGAAACTGCTTGCCTTCGGACTTACGAACAAGAAAAAGACAATGTCTGACCCCGTTTTTCATAAACTCGTACAAAAGGGGACAGACCTTGATTTTTTCATTTTATACATTACAATTGTTTGGTAACATAAAAAAACTCAATCGATTGTTGAAGCATTCTTCCTGACTTTTTATGGGAGTGAAAGATAAAAACCTCTGAAATTACGCGATTTTTTATCTTACCTAAAGTTTGTGTTGCAACCTTTATAATCAACTGGAGGAACCTATGATTAAAAACTGCATTTCGGAAACAAGCTTTTATTCTGTGTTCATCGATTCAAATGAAAAAATTGACACAGAAATGGAAGCTTTTCTTGTTAAATTGCCAGAAGAACTTAAACGTTTGATGGATTATTTTGGCATTACTTCAATTGATAAAAAAATTACAATAAATATTCATACAGATTTAGATGAGTTTAAAAACTTTTATGAAAGTCTGAGGCATGGCTCGTATAAGGATTATGTAGTTGGCTGTGCTTTAAATTACGAAATCAACCTTCTTGATTTTAAAGAATATTCAAAAACTCAATGTCACCACAACGATACAGTAGAAGATTTTCTGAAAGTTATTGTTCACGAAATGGTTCATATCTGCCATCAGAATCTTCAGCCGGATATGGATAAGGTTGTATGGTTTATGGGTGAAGGTCTGGCAACCTATCTTGCTAATCAACGATATAGTCTGGATGAAAAAATAGATTTTCCAAAAGAAGTTTATTTTGGCGGTTCAGAAGCATTTAAACAGATTCGTTCGCCATACTGTTTTGCTCAAAAATTCGTACGCATGTTAGTAGACAAATTTCCTCGGGAAAAAGTTTTGAAATACGCTTGTGACGCGGAAAAACTCAAAGAAGACTGGGAAATCATTTGGACATAAAATGAAATATTTCCGGGTACACACAAAAGACATTGCATACATTACCCAGCTGCCAAGAGGTATTTTTACTGCAATTGGAAAAATGGTTGATTTAAAAATTCTCACGATTGAAGAAGAAAAAGAATACTGGAAAAACCGTGAATATTTTGAAGAAGTCCTGCCGGTTCCTCCATTTTATGACCAGGGAAATCCTGATAAGGCAACCACATGGTTTAAGGATAATGAAAAAGGAAACGGGATTTACCGCCAGATGGATTTTTACCGAAATATGGCAGCAAAATATGGTCTGGAATTGTATCGTTCAGAATGTGAACAGCTTCCAGGTGATGTAATATATGAAGATGATTTCCAGATTGCAATTATTAATACAAGGCAAGAACTGATTAAAACACAAAAGTTATAATTTCCTAGTGGCTGAAAAACTTTTGAAAAGCGATGTGAAAAAACAAAGGGAGACAGACCTTGCGAATAAGAAAAGCAAATACTGAAGATTACAAAGAAATTCAGAAAATCAGCCAGGAAGAATTGGACTATGAATGTACTCCCGATTTTGTTAAACATCGGCTTGAAAACATTGATGACAATAACGAAGCAGTTTTTGTTGCAGATGAAAATGGTGCTGCTGTAGGTTTTGTTCATGCAGATATTTACAGAACCCTTTATTTTGAAGGAATGATAAACATTCTAGGGATTGCAGTTTCAAAAAGCTGCCAGAAAAAAGGATACGGCAAAGAACTTATGACTGCTGCAGAAAACTGGTCGAAAGAAAAAGGAATAAAAATTGTAAGACTTAAAAAAGCAAGGTCTGTCCCTGGTATTCCTTGTTTATACCAAATCAGTTTAAAATTAAAACACCTGCCAGGAACTGGCAGGTGTAAAAAAAATATCAAAATCTTCAGATAAAAAGTTTTGAATAAAATTTGTTCTAAAATATTAAAATCAATTTATAGGTTTATCACCGATGAATTGCAAACCTTCGAAAGCGAAAATTTTCTCAAGTTTACAATTCATTCATATGAAAATTAGTACATCATATTTGGATCTGCTGCTGGAGCGGCAGGAGCTTTTGGTTCTGGAATATCAGTGATTGCACATTCAGTAGTCAAAAGTGTTCCTGCAACAGAAGCTGCATTTTTCAAAGCTGAACAAGTTACTTTTGCAGGATCAATAATTCCGGCTTCAAGCATATTTACCCATTCGTTTGTGCGGGCATTGAAACCAATACCTTTCTTTTCATTCTTTGCACGTTCAGCAATAACAGCACCATCAAGACCAGCATTTTCAGCAATCTGGCGGATAGGTTCTTCCAAAGCACGGCGAACAATTTTAAATCCAACTTTTTCATCTTCAGACAAATCAGCAGGAATTTCAGACAAAGCTTTTGCAGCTTCAATCAAAGCCATTCCACCACCGGAAACAATACCTTCTTCCAAAGCAGCACGTGTAGCAGCAATTGTATCTTCAACACGGAACTTCATTTCCTTCATTTCTGTTTCTGTATTTGCACCAACATTGATTACAGCTACGCCGCCAGCCAATTTTGCCAAACGTTTCTGGAGTTGTTCTTTATCATAAGTAGAAGTTGTTTTTTCGATAGCACCTTTGATTTCAGCAACACGATCTTTAATTGCTTTTGGATTACCAGCACCACCAACGATAGTAGTATTATCTTTGTCAATTTTGATAGATTTAGCTTGACCAAGAACTTCTTCACCACAAGATTCAAGTTTCAAACCAACTTCTTCGCTCACAACAGTTGCGCCAGTCAAAATAGCGATATCCTGAAGCATATCCTTTCTGCGGTCACCAAAACCAGGAGCTTTAACAGCACAAACTTTGATAGTTCCACGAATTGTGTTCAAAACCAAAGTAGTAAGAGCTTCACCGTCAACATCTTCACAGATGATAACTAAAGCACGGCCAGCATTTGCAACTTTTTCCAAAATAGGAAGCAAATCTTTCATAGCAGAAATCTTCTTATCATAAATCAAAACGTAAGCATCATTAAAATCAGCTTCCATTCTTTCACGGTCAGTAACAAAATAAGAAGAAATATAACCACGGTCAAACTGCATGCCTTCAACAGTATCAACAGTCATTTCCATATTCTTCGATTCTTCAACAGTGATTACACCGTCTTTACCAACCTTTTCGATAGCGTCAGCAAGCATTTTACCAATTTCAGGATCATTGTTTGCAGAAATAGTAGCAATGTTTGTAATATCATCAGCACCTTTTACTGGTTTTGCATTCTTTTTGATTTCATCAACAGCAATTTTTACTGCTTTATCCATACCGCGCTTGATTTCGATAGGACGCATACCGGCAGCAACCGATTTAACACCTTCACGAACAAGAGCATAAGAAAGAACCGTTGCAGTTGTAGTTCCATCACCAGCATCATCATTTGTTTTAGAAGCTACTTCACGAACAAACTGCGCACCCATATTTTCATAAGGATCTTCAAGTTCAATTTCTTTGGCAACAGAAACACCATCCTTTGTAATTACTGGTGAACCGTATTTTTTGTCCATCATAACCATACGACCACAAGGTCCCAAAGTTGTTTTAACAGCTTTAGAAATCTGTTCAACACCACTCAAAAGTTTTTTACGAGCATCTTCACTAAACATTAACTGTTTTGCCATTTTTTATACCTCATTTTTTATTTTATCAAATAATAAATACATTGTTTTGTATTACAATAAATAAAGATATAAAAAAAAAGAACATAAGGCAAGAAAAAAAATTATTTTTTAAAAAAAAATAAGCCGCCTCCATTCAGAAGCGGCTTGTCGTTTATAAAAACCGTTCAATCAAACTTCACTAAAAGTTCAACTAAACAGTTTTCTAATTGTCAAACAATTACAAAGAAGCGTGACAAGTACGAGCAATAACATCGTCCTGCTGTTCTTTTGTAAGGTTGATGAAGCGAACTGCATAACCAGAAACACGAACTGTGAAGTTTGCATATTCTGGTTTTTCAGGATGAGCCTGACAGTCTTTAAGTTTTTCAACACCAAATACGTTTACGTTTAAGTGGTGAGCACCTTTTGCAAAGTATCCGTCCATTACGCTTACCAAGTTTGTAATCTGTTCATCTTTATCATGTCCGAGAGCAGATGGATTGATTGTCTGAGTATTTGAAATACCATCCAAAGCGTATTTATATGGAACTTTTGCAACAGAGTTCAAAGATTTAATCAAACCTTTTGTTTCTGCACCGTAAGAAGGGTTAGCTCCTGGAGAGAATGGTTCATGAGCTTTTCTTCCGTCTGGCAATGCACCAGTTGCTTTACCGTAAACTACGTTAGAAGTAATTGTAAGGATAGATGTTGTTGGTTCTGCATTGCGGTAAGTTGGATGCTTTTTAATCTTTGCAATAAAGTCTTTGAGCAACCATACAGCAATTTCATCAGCTCTTTCATCATCCTGACCGTAGCGAGGGAAATCACCTTCAATTGCGAAATCACTAGCCAAACCATGATCATCACGAATTACTTTTACTTTTGCATATTTAATAGCAGAAAGTGAATCAACTACGTGAGAGAAACCTGCAATACCAGTTGCGAAAGTACGGCGAACATCAGTATCAATAAGAGCAAGTTCTGCAGCTTCATAATAGTATTTATCATGCATATAGTGAATTGCATTCAAAGTATTTACATACAAATCAGCAAGCCATTCAAGCATTACATCATATTTGCGCATTACTTCATCATAATCAAGATATTCAGAAGTGATTGGCTGCAATTCTGGTCCTACCTGTGCATAAGGTGTAAGTCCAGCACCTTCGTCTTTACCACCATTGATAGCGTAAAGCAAAGCTTTTGCAAGGTTAGCACGAGCTCCGAAGAACTGCATTTCTTTACCAGTCTGAGTTGCAGATACACAACAGCAGATAGAATAATCATCACCCCAGATTGGGCGCATTACATCATCATTTTCATACTGGATAGAAGATGTATCGATAGAAATCTTTGCAGCGTAGCGGCGGAAGTTTTCAGGAAGTCTCTTAGAATACAAAACAGTGATGTTTGGTTCTGGAGAAGGTCCCATGTTTTCCAAAGTATGGAGGAAACGGAAATCGTTCTTTGTAACTTCAGAACGTCCATCCTGACCAAGACCAGCAACTTCAAGAGTAGCCCAAATTGGATCACCAGAGAACAACTGATTGTAAGATTCAATACGAGCAAAACGAACCATACGGAATTTCATTACGATATGGTCAACAAGTTCCTGAGCTTTTTCTTCTGTGAGGATACCTTTCTTCAAATCTCTTTCGATGTAGATGTCGAGGAATGTAGAAATACGTCCAACAGACATAGCGGCACCGTTCTGAGTTTTGATAGCAGCAAGGTAACCAAAATAAAGCCACTGGAAAGCTTCTTTTGCATTTGTAGCAGGTTTAGAAATATCATAGCCATAAAGGGCAGCCATTGCTTTCATTCCCTTCAAAGCTTTAATCTGTTCTGAAATTTCTTCGCGAAGACGGATAACATTTTCTGTCATTGTTCCGTCACCACAATTCAATTTATCCTGCTCTTTCTGTTCAATAAGATAATCAATACCATAAAGAGCAACACGACGATAGTCACCAACGATTCGTCCACGTCCATAAGTATCAGGCAAACCTGTCAAAATGTGTGCTTTTCTAGCTTTACGAATCTCTGGAGTGTATACATCAAATACAGCATCAGAGTGAGTTTTATGATATTCAGTAAAAATCTTATGAAGTTCAGCGTTTGGTTTATAGCCATACATTTCGCATGACTGTTCAGCCATTTTGATTCCACCAAAAGGCATAAATGCTCTTTTCAATGGTTTGTCAGTCTGAAGTCCTACAACCTGTTCAAGTTCTTTTCCTTCAGGACAAATATATCCAGCAGGATGTGATGTAAGACCTGTAACAACATCAGTGTCCAATTCAAGAACACCTGAGCGTTCTTTACCATCAAGACCTACACTTTTCTTAGTGTATTCAGCTTTCTGTAATTTCTGAAGTTCGTCGAATAACTTTTTTGTTGCTGCAGTAGGTCCTGCCAAAAACGATTCATCGCCATCAAACTGTGTGTAGTTTGCCTGGATAAAGTCACGAACATTAACTTCACTTGTCCACAAGCCTTCAGGATTAAATCCTTCCCATTCTGGTCTCAAAGCCATAATAAAACCTCTTTTTCCTCGGGACTCCTTTATGATTCCCTTGGATATTAATTTACCGATTTTCCCGTCAGACTCCTTTATGATTCTGAAAAGAAATGGAAAAACTTTCCGCATCGGTATGATTACACTATAATACTATTATAAAATTTTATCAAGTAAAAAAATAAATTTCTATAATACTAGAATGTTAGTTTTTAGCATTTTTAATTATTTTTACTCTTACTTAATTATTTTCCACAGAGCAATTTCAAAACAAATTCAAAAGCAAAAGATTCAGCCTTTATTACCTTTTATAATCTTATTTAATAGGTTCAATTTAGAGTATCTGATTTACAAACCGTGGCAAGGATTGTAAGGGCTGGCGAAGCCAGTTCCGAAGCGGAGCGAAGGAATGAAGCGATAGCGCAACCCTGAAAAGCCTGATTTTTGCGAAGCAAAAAGCCACCCAAAGAAAAAAAATTTAAAACTCGACATTTGTCCAAATATTCAAACTTGCCCTTTTTCCTTTTGAATTTAATCCTCATAAAGAATTCTTTTTTTTGTGTTGATTAATCAAAAAAATCATTTGCCTAAAAAAGTTTTGTGGGTTATAGTTTATCTGATGATAGAAATTGAAAAAGAAGCCCTCAAAAAGCCACGTGCTTTATTAGTTGGCGAACCGATGAATAATCTGCAGGAACTCAAAGGACTTGTTCTAACTCTTGGAATGGATGTAATTCAACGTTTTACTTTGAATAGACTTGAGCCACATCCTGCTTATGGAATGGGTACTGGAAAAGCTAAAGAAATTTCTGATTTAGCAAAAGAAATTGAAGCAGACTGCATTATTTTTGATTTTAATCTTGAGCCACGTAAACAAAGAAATTGGGAAGAACTTTCTGGTATTTCCTGTTTTGACAGACAGGAAGTTATAATTCGAATTTTTGCACAACGGGCTCAAACAAAAGAAGCTGTGCTGCAAGTTGAACTTGCCAGACTTCAGTATTCTTTACCAAGACTTGCACACATGAACAAAGATTTTGCAAGACAGCGTGGCGGTGCTTTTGGTGCAAAAGGTTCTGGTGAAACTCAGCTTGAACTTGACCAACGGCAAATCAGAGAAAAAATTACTTCATTAAAACGAGAATTAGCAGAAGTGGAATTAAACCGCAAAACTCAAAGAAAACAACGCGGAAAAATTCCTTCAGTCGCACTTGTTGGATACACAAATGCAGGAAAATCTTCTCTGCTGAATGCAATGACAGGTTCAGAAGCATTCGTTGAGAACAAACTTTTTGCAACACTTGATCCGCTCACTAGAAAAATGCCTTTGAATGAAAGTGCCGGCGTTTTGTTGACAGACACAGTTGGATTTATCAGCAATCTTCCTCATCATCTGATTGATGCATTCAAATCAACACTTGAAGAAGCTGTAGATGCCGATTTGCTTCTTTTGGTTCTGGACAGTTCAGATCCTGATATTGAATTTCAATATGAAACAGTCTGCAATGTTTTAAATGATATTGGTGCAGATAAAAATCCAAGAATTATTCTATTGAATAAAATCGATAAGACGGACGAAAATCCTGAACTTCTACAGGCTGCCAGATTAAAACATCCAAATGCAATTTGTGTAAGTGCAAAAGAGGAAATTGGATTTTTAGAACTCAAAGACAGAATATATGAAATGGTTTACGGTGAAATTGCAGATTATGTAGTTCCAGTCAGTCAGACAGTTTTGATTAATGAACTTCGCAAAGCTGGCTGCATTCAGGATGAACAGTGGCTCGAAGACGGTGTTCATATTACAGCCCGCACAACTGGTCGTCTTCTCGCTCTTTTATCACCATATATAATAGAAGAAAAATGATGTTTTACCGTCCAGTGTCGCGGATTTTTCCTTCAACGTAATCTGGATCCAAAGTTCTCAAAAGTGTTCCTTCCGGTAATTCTTGATTCAGATAAATAACTGCCGGATGACCATCGCAAATCCAGTTGAGTTTTAATCCAGTTTCCGGACTGATAATTTCAAAATCGGAAGGCGACACTTTGAGACTGCAGAAATCTGGGGATACAAGTTCAATTTCTTCTGTAGCTTTTATCATATTCATTGCAGTGCAGTAATACATCTTCCAGCCTTCTTTTTTTTCAAAAGGCACAACTTTTCTGTCAGTATGAATTTCCAAATCTTTCAGGCGCGCTTCACGTGCTGCAGGATGCATTTTTTCCAGGGTTTCACAAAAATCTTTGTACCGCTTTTGACTTTCGTTATACAAATCATCAAAGGTCTGTCCTTTCACTTCATCGCCAATCTGGGCTGCAAGCTGATATTTACTGTCGCTGGCACCAATCGTAGTTTTGTCTGCATCAGCTTTATTATAGTAGAAACCTGTCGTGCTTTCGCGGTGACTTACATTTTCCAGTTCATCGATGAATGGTTTTGCCTGCTGAACAGAGATTTTTCCTTCAAGCGCATCTAAAGCTTTGCGATATGCACGAGTAACCATTGCAACGTAATAAATGCTTTTCATGCGCCCTTCGATTTTCAAAGAATCAACGCCAGCTTTTTTCAAATCATCAAGATGTTCAATCATCCTTAAATCTTTGGAAGATAAAATGGCTGTAAAATCTTCTCCTTCAAAAATCGGAAAATATTCACCTGGACGCTGTTCTTCTTCAATCTGAAGTGTACCACTTTGTGCAATCTCTTTTGCTTCTTTCAACGTCAGAATTTTTTTATCAGGTACAGAAACTTTATCAGTAGAAAGATTAAAATTCCAGCGGCAAGTGTGACTGCAAAATCCGCTTTGAGCGCTGCGACCTGTAAGATACGCACTCATCAAACATCGCCCAGCATAAGCAATGCACATCGCACCGTGAACAAAAGTTTCAATCTCCATATCAGGAACAGAATCTTTTATTCTTTTAATTTGTTCGATAGAAATCTCGCGTCCTAAAACAACACGACTAAATCCCATTTTTTGATACATTTTCACAGCTTCGGAATTTACACAACTTGCCTGAGTAGAAAGATGCAGCTGAGCGTGAGGAAATTCTTTCTGCAAAAGGGGGACAATCCCAATATCCTGAACAATAAAAGCATCGATAGGGTATTGTTTAAAATAATCTAGATTTTCTTTCAGCGAATCAATTTCTTCATCATGAAAAGAAATATTTAGTGCACAATGAAGACGCTTTTGTGGATATTTTTTTTTAAGTTCTATTACTTTTTTATATTCGTCATCGTAAAAATTATCAGCTTTGACACGCAGAGAAAATTTTTTGAGTCCGATGTAAGCAGCGTCTGCACCATAAGCATAAGCATATTTCAGTTTTTCAACATTTCCTGCAGGAGATAAAAGTTCCATTTTATGCCTCCGAATACAAACTTTTTTCAAGTTTTGGCTTGTTTTCTATCTGCAAAGTTTCATCACCACTGTTTACACCAGTTACCATTTTTCCGATTTTATCCAGAGCAAGATGCGATTCATGCAAAAACTCATCTGCCAGCTGAAACATAAACATCATATCTGGCCAGACATCAAGTTCGCATTTTGAACCAGCCCTGTCAAGTTTTTCTTTAAAAGTTTTCGCATCTTCAAGCAAAACTTCTTTGGAACCTATTTGAATATAAACAGGTGGAAAATTCATTAAATCTTCTTCTCGAGCGAGAAGCGGAGAAACAAAAGGATTTGCAGCATTTGATTCATAAGTGTAAATATCACGACTTTTTTTGATGATTTCAGGCGTTATCAATTCATCAGATTTTTTTCTTGAACTCAAAATTATGGAATCATCAGAAAAATCAAGCCATGGCGAAAATAAAATGATTTGTTTTATGCAGTTTCGGTAGCGGTCACGGAGATTAAAAATTAAGGAACACGCAATACTGGCCGCACTTCCATCTGCCGCAATCAAAATTTCAGGAAGCTTCGGCTTTGCTCCTTTTTCTGCATTTAGAGCACATGCAACCTGTTCTTCAGTAAAAAGATTTTTAAAAACATTTTGCAAATCTTCGTTTGCAGCAGGATAAGGAAACTCTGGCGCAAGCCGATATTCAGGAACTACAACACGACAAAAACATTTTGTTGCAAGGGATGAACAAAAACTTCTGTAAGCTTCACGTGAACCTCCCACAAAAGAACCGCCGTGAATGTAAATCATCACTCTGTTGGAAGAATAAATCTCGGGCGCAAGAACATCACAAAGAACTCCACCGTAATTATTTTCAGAACACTCCACTCCGTTTGGCAAAAAAACAGTTTTAAACTCATCATCAATTTTTGCACGAAAAGCTTCATAATTTGATTTTGGAGTTCCTTTTGCTCCGAAAAGCAGAGTTTTAATCTTTTTTATTGCCGATTTTCTGTCATTAACAATATCCATAAAAAAATATTATAGCAAATTTTCTTTTTTTCTGCTACAATGCTGCTATGCCTATAAAAATTCAATCAGAACTGCCAGCCTGCTCGATTCTTGAAAAAGAAAACATCTTTGTGATGACAGAAAAACGGGCAAGCACTCAGGATATTCGTCCGCTAAAAATTGCAATTGTAAATCTAATGCCCACAAAAGAAGTGACAGAAACACAACTTTTGCGGCTTTTGGGAAATACACCGCTTCAGATTGAAATATCTCTTGTGCGAATGGAAAATCACCAGAGCAAAAACACAGATGATTCCTACCTTGATAAGTTTTACATTCCATCAAGCGAAGTTTTTAAACATAAATTCGACGGAATGATAATTACAGGTGCGCCGGTAGAACAGCTTCCTTTTGAAGATGTAGACTATTGGGAAGAACTTTGCCAGATTATGGATTATGCAAGAAAAAATGTTTTTTCCACACTTTATGTATGCTGGGGCAGTTTTGCAGGACTTTATCATCATTATGGCATTCCAAAATATCCTCTTGAAAGAAAACTTTCTGGCATTTTTATGAATGAACGTTCTGTGGAAGGCGAACCACTTTTACGAGGTTTTGACGACACTTTTCCAATTCCTCAGAGTCGTCACACAACACTCAAAAAAGAAGATGTTCTAAAAGTTTTTGATTTGACAATTCTAGCAGAAAGTGCAGAAGCCGGCGTTACAATTATAAAATCAAAAGATAACCGCGAAATTTTTATGACAGGACATTTGGAATATGATACTTTAACTTTGGCAGAAGAATATTATCGTGACATTGGAAAAGGGATGAAAGTTTCTCTCCCAAAAAATTATTTTCCTACAAACAACGTCAACAGAATGCCTTCAAGTTATTGGAGAGCAACAGCTCATCTGTTTTATTCAAACTGGCTTAATTATTACGTTTATCAGGCAACGCCATTTTCTATTGACGAAATCAAATAAAAAAAAGTCCGCCAGCTTTTTGTCTGACGGACTTTTTTCATCAATCTTTTCAGATTATTTTTTCATATCCATAATCACGTCAATACTCGAAATAAGCGCTCCACGAACACCGTTTTTTTCAAGAGAATCTACACCGCGGATAGTCGTTCCTCGAGGTGAACACACTTCATCTTTTAACACACCAGGATGCTTTTTAGTAACCTGCTGAAGTTTTGCACTTCCAAGCATAGTCTGAGAAACAATGCGGTAAGCAACTTCACGCGAAACGCCGTATTTTACAGCAGCATCAGCATAAGCTTCCATAATCAAATCCATAAATGCAGGACCGCAGCCACTCACAGCACCGCCAATTCCCATCAACTCAGTTGGAAGCATTTCCACAAGTCCCAGCGAACTGAACAAATCTTTCAATTCAGAAAGCTCATCTGGCAAAAGCGAATTTTTTTGTTCAAAAAGCATCACGCCTTCACCAACCATAGCAGGAGTGTTCGGCATAATACACTGAATGCGAACCTTTTCACCAAGAATTTCAAAAAAAGTAGAATGGACCCAACCAGCGGCAACAGAAACAAGCGCTTTACCAGGCAGAAATTCGCCAATTTGGGCAAGTACGCCTTCAATCTGATACGGTTTGCATCCTATAATCAACGTGTCACATTTTTTGACCATATCCACAAGATTTTTTTCCGCACAAAAACCAATCAGTTCAGCATTTTTCTGCAATTTTTCCTGATTTGGCGCATATGCAAAAATATTTTTTCCACTAATCTTGCCAGATTTCAAAAAACCAGACGCAATGGCTTGAGCCATATTTCCCATGCCAATAAAACCAATATTGTTCATTTTCTTCCTACTTTAAAAAATCAAAAACCTGGAAGAATTTTTCTGCTTTTTAATGATTTCAGCAAAATTCTTCTTCCAAGTCGCGTTACGCCATTCGCTAGCCGCTCAGTCCTACGGACCCGCCTGCAGCGGTGGCTCCATGCTCGGTGCGCTGTGCAGTCATCAATCGAAAACTTATTTTTTCATCAAATCACGATATTTTTGTGCAAGTCTTTTAGATTTAATAGCAGCAAGACCACAATAATTTGCAGGATTTTCGAAGAAATTTGCTGGATTTTCAATTCCAAGTTTTTCGAGCTGAGTTGTGATGTCTGCAAATTCTTTTTCGTGAGTTTTGAGAACTTCAAAGAAAGTTTTACCTGATTTTTCAGCTTCCAGAGTAATATTGCGGATAATTTCATGACCGTCATTGTATCCAGCTTCGCCAAGCAGAATGTAAGCAGGTTCAGCAAGAACTCCGCCTTTTACTTTTCCACCAGCACCCTGAAGATTTTTTGCCATGCCTTCTTTATCAGCCTGCAAACCTTTTACTACGCTGTTCATGCGGGCAACAGCCATTGTAAAACCTGAAACATAATCAGCAATAAAACGCTGACTTGCAGAGTTTGTCAAATCACGCTGATGTTCTGAAATCTGATCCATGTAGAAAGTAATTACACGTGGACACATAGCTTTCCACAAAGATTTTACGTGTTCAGAATTCCAAGGATTACGTTTTTGAGGCATAGTTGAAGAACCAACTTGTGTAGAAGCAAAATATTCAAAAACTTCACCAATTTCAGAACGTTGGAGATTGCGCAAATCATCAGCAAGATTGGCAATAATTCCAAAAGCAACATTCATTTCAAGCAAAAGACGAAGAACATATTCAGGTTCCACAAGCTGATTAGAATATTCAGATGGTTTCAATCCAAGATATTCTGTATAAATACGTTCAAGTTCTTCCGGATCTTTTACAATCATACTTGGACCATTGTAAGAACCCACAGGACCGGCAAGTTTTCCTACAAGTTGATTTGAAAGTTCTTCGATGTGGAGAATTGATTTTCCAAGACGACTTACAAATTCGGCAATTGACCAGCCGAATGTAATAGGAACAGCATGCTGACCGTGAGTGCGACCAACTTGCGGAGTGCTACATTCGCGTTCTGCAATATCGCAAAGATAGTTTTCAAGTTTTTTAAGTTCTGGAAGAACAACATTCTGAGTTACATCGCGCATGCGGCAGCTTAATGCAGTGTCAAGAATATCAACAGAAGTCGCACCCAAATGAATGAAAGGACCGATTTCAGAATTAACTTTGGTTTTCATGACATTTACGAGAGCTCTGATATTGTGTTTTGTTTTTTCTTCTTCAGTGTAAACTTCCTGAGGATCAATATTTTCTGCAACAGAATCAAGTTCAGCTGCAATTTGGTCAGTCAGTTTTCCACGAAGCTTCAAATGAGCTTTTACAAGGGCAGCTTCACATTTTGCGCAAGAACGGATAGAAGCTTCTTCTGAAATATATTTAGAAAGGCCGGCAAAAGCATCGGCTTCCGACAAAGAGTATCTGTGATCGATACAAGACAAATTTTCAAAAATATTACGAGTTTCCATAAGTTGATTTTAACAAAAAAAATGGTTTTATGGAAGATGAATTTTGTTTGTGTGAGTTTTGAGAATGTTGGTTTGCCTAAAAATCAGGGACAGACCTTGATTGTTTTGATTGTTACAAATTTTTCTCTTGTTATACAATGCAGGATACTTGCGTCAATATATGATTAACTGTCAGATGCAATATAAAAATAAAAGGTATGTGTTAATTTACCATATTATTGTAAAACCTTTAGAAATTCTGTATATTTATTGAAGAAATTGTACATTTTGAATGCGTTAGGGATTGTAGGGGCGCGAAGCGGCCACCGCAGGAGTGAGCGGAAGCGAGTGACGAGGAGGCTGGAGCGATAGCGCAACCCCGAAAAGCCCGACCTGCCATAAGGCAGGGAACGCCCAAGATATATGTTATTAAAGGAGTTTTGCAAATGGCAGATACTATGCATGCTTTGGAAAAAAATCCAAATTGGAAAGGTCGCCGCGGTCCTGTTGTTCTTGTAATTATGGACGGCGTTGGTTACGGTAAATATGAAGAAGGGGATGCTGTTAAGGCTTCTAAAATGAAGTATTTGGACTGGTTTACAGCTAATTGTCCGCACACTAAGCTTAAGGCTCACGGAACTGCTGTAGGGCTTCCAAGTGATGACGATATGGGTAATAGTGAAGTTGGTCACAATGCAATCGGTTGTGGTCGTGTTTTTGCTCAAGGTGCTAAGCTTGTTGGTGAATCTATTTCTTCTGGTTCTATGTTTGAAGGTGCAACTTGGAAAAAGCTTGTAAAAAATGTTTTGGATAAGGGTTCTACTTTCCACTTGATGGGTCTTGTTTCTGACGGTAATGTTCACTCTCACATTGACCATTTGAAAGCTATGATTACTCAGGCTCACAAGGAAGGAATTAAAACTTTGCGCGTTCATGCTTTACTTGACGGTCGTGATGTTCCTCCAACTTCTGCTCTTGAATATTTTGAACCTCTTGAAAAATTCCTTGCTGAATTTACTGATGTAGATTATCAGATTGCTTCTGGTGGTGGTCGTATGTACATCACAATGGACCGCTACGGTGCTGACTGGTCAATGGTTGAAAGAGGATGGCACGCTCATGTTCTGGCTGATGGTCGCCAGTTTGCAAGTGCAACTGAGGCTATAAATACTTATCGTTCTGAAAATGCTGGTCTTTTGGATCAGGATATGCATGAATTTGTTGTTGCAAAAGACGGAAAACCTGTAGGTCCAATCGTTGATGGTGACAGTGTTATTTTCTTTAATTTCCGCGGTGACCGGTCTTTGGAAATCACAGCTGCTTTTGAGGAAGATGATTTTACTCACTTTGACCGTGTTCGTCGTCCTGCTGTTGAATATGCTGGAATGATGGAATATGACGGTGATAATCACAAACCTGCTCAGTTTCTGGTAAATCCTCCAAGCATTGACCGCACAATGGGTGAATATCTTACAAAATCTGGCGTTCACCTGATGGCGATTTCTGAAACTCAAAAATACGGTCATGTTACTTACTTCTTTAATGGTAACCGTCCTGGTGAATTTGACAAAAATCTTGAAACTTATGTTGAAATTCCTAGTGATGTTGTTCCTTTTGAGCAGCGTCCATGGATGAAATGTGCTGAAATCACAGACAAGGTTATTGAAGCTATTGAATCTGGAAAATATGATCACATCCGTTTGAACTATCCGAATGGTGATATGGTTGGTCACACTGGTGTATTCAATGCTGTATGCTGTTCTATGGAAGGAATGGATCTTCAGCTTGGTCGTCTTAAGGCTGCAATCGAAAAAGCAGGCGGTATTTTGTGTCTGACTGCAGACCACGGAAACTCAGATGACATGTACGAACACAAAAAAGACGGTTCTGTTGCAATGGGCGCAGACGGTGAGCCAAAGCCAAAAACATCTCACTCATTGAACCCAGTTCCAGGAATTATCTACGACCCTGAATACAAAGGTGAATATGATTTGACTTTGAACGAAGGTCTTGGAATTTCTTCATGGCCAGCAACTTTGATGAATCTTATGGGATTTGTTCCACCAACAGACTATGATAAGTCGATGATCAACATGAAATAATTTATTAATTTGAAATAGTTTTATCTGGTTTATGTTATAAACGCTCGTTCTTGTTTTAAGGATGAGCGTTTTTTTCAATTATTCTATAGTCTAATTGGTTTAATTACCAGATTGCTTACAGTATGCAGAATGAAAAAAACTTTGAATAATACCTTCAATAATTTTGGGTATTTTCCTTTTATGATGTAAGAAATTATATTTGTGTCTAGAAAATATTTCATAAAGGCTCCCGTTCTGAATCAAGAGCAAAACTGAGTTCATCAGGTTATTCGATTTCCAAATCAGGAACTGAACCAAATAAATCAAAAAATCCTGCAGGATAAGTGGAACTCATGTCCTGAATTTTTGATGAAACTATTTTTGAATCAAGTGAGCAGGGAAAATGGTTTTCTTTTACGGCTTGATGGAGAAACATATCAATTGCAGAAGAAAGACTCATTCCAAGAGAGTTAAAAAGGGATTCTGCCTGATTTTTGATTTCAGGAGTTGTGCGAAAGCCACAGTCATTGTTTTATTATTCATAAAGCCTCCTTGTAAAATCAACGCGTTAGCGCAGCACATTTATGTATATTTCACAGATGCACTGAATCCATAATAATGTTTACATTTTATATCTTGTTATGGCAAATGTAAACATTGTTTTTTAAAGCATGTAAAAAAGTTTCTTTCCGCGTTAGGGATTGTAGACAGGAGAATATTCTAGAAAAATGGGGGACAGACCTTTTTTTTTCAAGTTTTTAGTGTAGCGTTAAAAAAACTCGTGGTTCGTGCAAACAAAATTGTCATTTGTGTCCAAAATTTTCGCACGAGCAGCGACTGATTAACTGCACTTTGATGAAAAAAAAATCGTAACTTTTTTGCTTTTTGTGTTTTTTTCTATTATATTCTATATTATATTTAATAATTTATATTTCCACTGCCCCTCTACACTGTTTTTTTTTGTGACGGCTGTGGAATTTTTTGGAGGTTATTATGATTGAAGTTTCCCACGTTTCCCGTAATTTCGGAGACTTTCGTGCGGTAAATGATGTCAGTTTTTCTATTCCAACTGGTCAGATTGTTGGACTTTTGGGACCTAATGGTGCTGGTAAAACTACTACGATGCGTATGATTACAGGTTTTCTTTCGCCTTCTGAAGGAAAAATTTTGATTGACGGTATTGACATTTGCGAAAATCCAGTTGCTGCCAAAAAGAAAATCGGTTACATGCCAGAATCTGCTCCTTTGTATGGAGATATGATTGTTGAAGATTATTTAAAATACGTTGCGCAGATGCATGGTCAAAATGCTGAATTAAAGGTTCCTGTTTTGTGTGAAGAATGTGGTCTTAAAGAAGTGATGAGTAAAAATATCTCTGAACTTTCTCGAGGAAACAGACAGCGTGTTTCTTTGGCTCATGCTCTTATGAATGACCCTGAAATTTTAATTCTGGATGAACCTACTTCTGGTCTTGACCCGAATCAGGTGGAAGACGTCCGTGCAATTATCCGTGAAATTGGAAAAACCCGAACAGTAATTGTTTCAACTCACATTTTGTCTGAAGTTGAAATGCTTTGTGCACGTGCCATCATCATTTCTGGTGGTAAACTTGTTGCTGACAGCCCTATTGAAGAATTAAAAGAACGCTTTGGTCACGAAATTTCTGTAAAAATTTCTGTAGGCGGTGCGTCTTTTGATGAAATTTGTGATTGCATTAAAAAAATTGACGGTGTTGATTCTGTGAGTCAAACAGAAGCAGATTGTACTGTGAGTGGTGATGTTAATTTGACTGGAGTTCTTGTTTCTGTTAAAGGTAATGCTGAAATCCGTCCTGCCATTTCCAAAGTGCTTGCTCAAAATAATTTTGATTTATATGAAATGTCTGTTATGCGTAACAGCCTTGAAGAAGTTTTCCATGCAGTAACTTCTACTGATGCTGGAAGCTTAAATAATTCTGAAACTTCAAATGTTTCGCCTGAAGAAAAATCAAAAAACGAGGTAAAAAATGACTAACTGTGCTAAATCTGAAAAAATCAAGAATCCTGCGTTTATTGTGATGAGGCGTGAATTAAAATCTTATTTTACAAGCCCCATTGCTTATATTGTTACTGGTCTGTTTTTAATTCTGAATGGAATCATTTTTTATTCTACTTTCTTTCTCTTAGACAGAGCAGATTTGCGTCAACTTTTTGGCAATCTTCCTTTGCTTCTTTCTTTTTTTGTGCCTGCTTTGACAATGCGAATTTTTGCTGAGGAAAAACGCTCAGGTTCTATTGAAACACTTTTTACTTTGCCTGTAACTGAAACTCAGGTTGTTACTGGAAAATATCTTGCTTCATTTATAGCAACTATTGTGATGATTGCTCCAACTTTGTTCTATATTATCCCGGCTGAAGTTTTTGGCTCTCCTGATTATGGTCCAATTACTGGTGGTTTTTTGGGTGCCGTTCTGCTTGCAGCCTGTTATACATCCATTGGAGTTTTTGCTTCGAGTGTTACCAAAAATCAGATTGTCGCTTTCTTTACAGGATTTATTATCTGTATTGTTTTGACGATGATTGATTCGTTTTTGATTTTTCTGCCGTCAGGCATTGTTACTTTTTTGAGTTTTATTTCTGCAAACTCGCATTTTACTTCGATTGCAAGAGGAATTATTGACACTCGTGACATTATTTATTTTGTTTCGATGACTTGTCTGTTTTTTGTAATCACTGTAAAAGTGCAGCAACAAGCGAAAAAATAATCATCTGCAGAATGAATTCAGACAATTTGAATTAAAAAAAATGAATCTGCTGCAAAATAACTTTTTTTGATTTCTATAAAAATCTTTTGTAGCAATAATTGAGGATAATGATGAAAAAAATTATTAACTGGTTTAAAAGTTCCAAATCTGATTTTGCATTATTTATTTTATTTTTGATTTTAATCAATATTGTAAGTTATAACGCTTACATTCGTTTTGATTTAACTTCTGCAAAATCTTATTCGCTTTCGAAAGAAAGTAAAAATCTGGTAAAAAATCTTGAACAGCCGCTTTCTGTGAGAGTTTTTTTTGATGACAATCTTCCTTCACCTTACAATTCTGTTTCTCAATATGTAAAAGATATTCTTGTGGAATATAAAGGTGCCGGCAACAAAAATTTTTCAGTTTCATTTATGGATATGTCCAAATCTGAAAATATAGAACTTGCTCAAGATTTGGGATTACGTCAAGTTCAACTTCAGGAAGTTAAAAATAATGAGGTTGGTTTTAAACAGGCTTTCATGGGACTTGCTATCACTTATGGCGATAATATAGAAGAAATTAATCCGATTACATCGACTGACGGTTTTGAGTTTAATCTGACTTCCAAAATGTCCAAAATGATTTCTATGGCTGACACTCTTGCCGGTTTGAAAAATGATGAAAAAATCACTTTGACTTTATATTTCAGTGATATTTTGAAATCGCTTGGAATTGGTGGTGCAGAACAGACTGCAGATTATGTAAAAGATGCTTTCAATAAAGTAAACAAACAAAATCAGAACAGACTTGAGATGCAGGTTGTAAATCCTCTTTCTTCTTCTGATGCTGAAAATTATGCTAAAAAATATGGTATCCAGATTATTCAGTACAAAGATGCTTCTGGAAACTATGAAAAAGCGCTTATTGGTCTAGTTTTGGAAAAAGGTGATGATTTTTACGCTTTACCTTTGAAAATTCAGCAGTCTTTCTTCAGTTATCAGGTGACTGGACTTGAAAATCTGGAAGAATCAATTGTTGATGGTCTGGAAAGTCTTCTTTCAAATGTCACTCAAATCGGTTACATTACTGGTCACGAAGAATTGAGCCGTACAGATGAAAATGGTGCAAAAAACTTTAATCAGATTATCAGCGGAATGTATGAACTTGTTGATATTGACTTAAAAGAAAGTGAAATCCCTCTTGGCATGAATTCTATCATCATCAATGGTCCAAAAACTGATTTTGACGAAAATGAATTGTACAAAATTGACCAGTTTATTATGCGTGGCGGAAATGTTCTGTTCTTCGTTGATTCTATGGTAGAAAATCAGATGGCTTCTTACACTGGTGGCGAACAGTTTACTCCAAATTCAATTAATCTTGATAAACTTTTGCAAAAATATGGAGTTTCCAGAGATTTGAATATGGTTTTTGATAAAAACTGTTATGTAAATCAAAGTTCTTCTTATGGAAAACTAAATCTTTACTGGGCGCCAGTTTTACAAAAAAATCAGCTTTTAAAACATCCTGTTACTCAAAATCTTGGCTATGTAATTATGCTTCAAAATGGTTCTCTTGATGTTTCAGCAGCAGATGATAATCCTGATGTAAAAGTTTCTATTCTTGCTAAATCTTCTGATGAATCATGGGCAAAAGAAAGCAACATTATGCTAAATCCTATGTATTTAAATCCTCCTTCTGACCCTTCTGCTTTGAAAGCTTACAATCTGGCTGTTCTTCTGGAAGGAAAATTTGAAAGTGCATTTGACAAGGCTCCTGATATTATCCAAAAAGATGAAAATGGAAATGAAATTGTGATGCCTCAAGGTGATTTGTCTGCTTCAAACCATATTAATTCAAGTGTTCTTCCTGGAAAAATATTTGTAACTGGTTCTTCGGCTGTAACAACTCGTCAGGTAATTGATGAATCTGGCACAACTCCAATCGCTATGTTTATGATGAATGTTATTGATTATCTGAATGGAAACGAGGATTTATGTACGATGCGCACAAAAGGTCTTTCTGTTGATACGCTGACAATAAAATCTCAGGCTGCGGCTAATTTCTGGAAATTCTTCAATCAGTATGGTCTTGTTGTGATTTTGCTTTTGGCTGGACTTTTTGTATGGAAAGCACGTTCAAAACGCCGACGCGAAATCAATAAAAAATATAATCCAAATGATTCTAGAACTATTAACAAAAAATAAAGGCAGGATGAAAATATGAAAACACGAAAACTTATTTTGATTATTGCGGATATCATTCTTCTTTCTGTTGTGATTATTCAAGGAATTTTAAAAACTCGCGACGGAGCGAAATATTTTGAATTGAAACAGGAACCTGACTGCATTACTATTCAAACTCCATCAGAAACTATGAGCCTTGTGCTTGAAGATGATAATTGGTTTATTGGTGACAAAAAATATCCGGCAGACAAAAATTCTGTGCAAAATCTTGTAGATGCTCTTAGCTACATCCGTGCGTTGGATAAAGTTGCATCTGTAAATGAAAATTCTTCGATTAAATATGAACTTGTGGATGGAAAAAAGATTTCCGTAACTGCTTCAAAAGAAGGAAAAACTCTCCGTTCACTTGAAATCGGAAAAGAAGCAACTGCAAATTCTCATGCTTACATAACAGTGGACGGCGGAAAAGATATTTTTGTTGCTTCAGGCACTCTAAAAAGTATTTTTGATAAATCAACTGACACTTTGCGTTCAAATTCTGTATGGAATTTTGAACAGTCTGAAATTTCTTCTGCAGCTATCACTTTTGCTGACGGAAAATCATGGACTGCTTCGCGAATTGGTTCTGGCGAAAACATTTCATGGAACATCACAGGAAGTGAAACTGAAAATGTAGAAATGGATTCTGAAAAAATTTCTCAAATGCTGAATTCTATGGCTACTGTAAACGCAGTTTCATGGTATGATGATAACGCTTCTGTCAGTTCTCTTGGCGGCGAATTCTTCCTTTCTGCAAAAGTTGGCGCTTCTGACAAAACTGTTTCCATTGAAATTTATGAAATCAAACCTTCGCAGGAAGTTCTCGAAGAAAATGCACAAAGCGACGTGAAACCAGAATCTGTTTTCTATGCAAAATCAAGCGAAACTCCATATATTTTCCGTGTTGCTTCTTATGTTGTTGACAAATTCAATAAAAAACCGCAAGATATTGCAAAATGATTAAGTTAGTTGCTTTTTTAGGAAATTTTGGCAGAGAATACGAAAAGACCCGTCATAATGTTGCATGGTATTTTGAAGATTCTTTGCCTTTTGCACAAAAATTAAGCTGGCAGTCGAAATTCAAAGGTGAAATTGCCAGTTTTTCTCCAAACGATTTAGCTCAATGGGCTTGTGACTCCAAAATATGCTCAAAAAAAGACGGTTCTCCTGTTCTTGTGCCAGAAGAATCGCCTGCGCATATTTATTTTTTAAAACCTCAGACTTACATGAATTTGAGCGGCGAAAGCATTATCGAGGTGGCAAATTTTTACAAAATCAAGCCAGATGAAATTCTTGTAGTTCACGACGAATTGGAACTGGAACTTGGATTTGTAAGTTTAAAATGGAGCGGCGGTTTAGGCGGTCATAACGGACTTCGTTCTACCAAACAGTTTTTAAACACTGCTGATTTCTGGCGTATTCGTTTTGGAATCGGTCGTCCCCAAAATGATAAAATGAGCGTGGCAGATTGGGTTTTAAGCAAATTTTCAGATGAACAGCAGGAAATTTTGCAGAATGTTTTCAGTCAGACAAATCTTCTACTTGTAAAAGTTCTTCTTTCAAGAAATCCAGCTGATTACATTCAGTCATGGGGAAAAAAGAATCTTGTGAAATAAAAAACTTGCCTTTTTTTCATCTGATTTATTATTTTTATAGAATATGGATTTGAAAAAAATGACTGAAAATGTACCTGCAAAATCTTCCAAAACATCAAAATCATCAAGATTTCCAGCATCAAAAAAAGTTAAAAAAATCCTGCTTTTCTGTGCTGTTGCTGTTTTTTTTATCATCTTGATTTTGCTTGTCACAAACAAAAAGACTGTTGAACAAAAAGCAGAAATTCTTCCTGTTGTTGTAATTCAAAAACCTGTCAGACAGAATCTTGTGGAATCAATTTCCATAAGCGGTTATATAGAAGCAAAAAGCATGATTCCCGTTGTTCCTTTTGTGTCTGGAACAATCACTGAATATCCTGTGAGTGTTGGTGATTATGTTGTAAAAGATCAGCTTCTTGCAAAAATCGATGACAAACCTTTTCGTCAGCAGATGATTCAGGCGGAAGCTGCCTATTTTGCAGCAAAATCTACTTATGATAGAGTTGAAAGTCTTTATAAAGCAGGTGCAACGACGCAGCAGAATTATGACACAACACGTGCTCAATATGATGCAAATAAAGCGCAATATGATTTGGCAAAACTTCAACTTGGGTATACAGAAGTTTGCTCTCCGATTTCGGGAACTGTTTTAGTTGCTGATCAGGCTGTTGGTGATATCGGAAATCAACAGGCACCTGTGGCAATAATTGCCGATTTGAATAATCTTGTTGTGCGGCTAAAAGTGCCGGAAAAATATTTTGATCTTTTTGTGATGGAAAAAGAAAATTTGTCAGTAAAAATAACACGTCCGGCCGAAAAAAATCTGTTTGAAGATGCAGTTTCTCCTGCCGTTATCGAAAATATTGCTCCATACGTTTCTCCTCAAAATAAAACTTTTGAAGTTGTGTGCCGGCTTACTCAAAACAGTGAACGTTTTAAGCCTGGAATGTTTGTAAAAGTGCAGATTGCATACAAAACTTACGAAAATGTTCCTGTCATTCCTTTGAATGCAAAAAAAATGGACGGAAGTTTTTATCTTTATGATGAAGAAACGCAGACTGTGCATTTTCACATGCCCGATGAACAAAGTGTTTCTTTTATAAATGATGGAAAGAATTTTATAGTCGATGAAAATTTTGCAGACTCGTATTTTGTGGTTGACGGTCAGAATTTTGTTTTTGACGGTCAGAAAGTACGACTTTTCGATGAAGCACTAAAGGATTACGATTTAGAATGAAAGTTTCAGAATTTTCGGTAAAGCACCCTGTTGTCATCACAATTATTTTAATTGTTCTCGTAGTGTTCGGTTTTTATTCTGTTTCGCTTATGCCGACGGAGTTTATGGCGGATATCACCATGCCTCAGGCAATTGTCATGACAGTTTATCCTGGTGCAAGTGCAGAAGATGTTGAACAGGATGTCACAAAAATTCTGGAAGAAAATTTTGTAACTTTGCCTCATTTTAAAAGTGTAGACAGTCAGTCTTATAATTCATTGAGTTGGGTTACAGTTACTTATGCTGATGGTTACGACCCGAACGATCAGCTTGTGGAACTCCGCAATCGTATTTCTCAATTAAAAGATGATTTACCAGAAGGAATTCAAGGTGAACCGACCGCGCTTGTTGGTGGAGCTTCCATGCTTCCTGTCATTTCCTTTTCGATTTCAGCTGGGCGGGATGCTGGAAAAGTAACCGATTTTATCAAAAATGATTTAACTCCGCGACTTACTCAAATTGACGGAGTTTCACAAATTTCAATTGACGGAGAAAAAGAACTTCAAATAGAAATAAAGCTGAATGTAGACGAACTTACTTCCAAAGGAATTTCTGTTGCTCAGGTTTATCAGGTTTTAAATTACGGAAACACAAATCTTCCGCTTGGAAATGCAACTTATGAAAATCGTCAGATTCAAATGCGATATGCAGGCGGTTTTAATTCTATTGAAGATATCAAAAATCTTCCTGTGGGCATGGCAGACGACAACATTATTCGTGTGGGTGATGTAGCTTCCGTCAATCTGTCATATCCTGAAGAAAAATATTATGTAACAGACGGAACAAATCCTCTGATTATTGTAAACATTACAAAACGAACAGACGGTGACAGCTCAACAATCTGCAAAAAAGTCAAAAAAGTTTTAAAAAACGTAGAAGAAGAAACAAACTGTTCTGTAAAATTTCACATAATTTCTGATGACAGCAGGCAGATAAAGGCATCGCTTAAAACTGTAATAACTTCTGGCGTGATGGGAATTATTTTTGCCGTTCTTGTAATACTTTTATTTCTGGCAGACTGGCGCGCAACGTTAACAATCTCACTTTCCATCCCTTTGTGCATTCTTTTCAGTCTGATTGGATTAAAAATTTTTGGAATTTCATTGAATATGATGAGTCTTTCGGGACTTGTAATTTCACTTGGAATGGTTGTGGACGGTTCTTCGGTTATGCTTGACCAGATTTACCGGTATTATAAAATCAGAAATCCGCAAACCGGCGAAATGGAATATACTGTAAATCAGGCAATTTTTAAAGGCTGGGATGAAGTTTCCGCATCAATTCTCGCCAGTGCGGCAACCACAATTGTGTGTTTTATTCCGATTGCAATGCTTTCAGGATTGATTGGAAAAATTCTTCACGCGGCATCACTCACAATAATCATGGCGATTTTCGCTTCTTTTTTGGTTGCCGTAGTGATTGTTCCATATCTTTTAAAGCTTTTGCTCAAAGCTTCGGGACCGAAAATCCGCACAAAACCGCGGAAATTTGACATCATAATGGAAAAAATTGAAAACGGGTACAGAAGAATTCTGCAGACTGCTTTGAAAAACAGAGGATTTGTGATTTTTGCAGCGATTTTTCTGCTTGTTTTTTCTGGATTTATTTCCATAAAACTTGGAGTTGCGTTTATTCCTTCCACTGATTCAGGCGATTTTTATATTTCGATGGATTTGCCAGTGGGGACAAGTCTTGAACAGACAAATCAAAAAATGCAGATTGCACAAAAACTTCTATATAAATACGTGCCGGAAATCGACAACGTTGTTTTTTTTGTCGGGCAAAGTAATTCCAAAGGAATTTCCACTCAGGCGATTGCAGAATGTGCTTATGCTCATGTAATTTTAGTGCCGGTTTCTGAACGAAAACGTGGCGTTCACGAAATTATGCTGCAAATGCAGGAAATCTGGAGTTCTGTAATTCCTGACAGCAAAATTTCTGTTGCAAACGGCGGTTTTGATAAACTTGTAAGTTATGTTTCTGGTGGCGGTGGATACGGTTTAACACTGATTTCTGAAGATATGGATTTGCTTTATCAAACGGCTTCCGACATTCGTGATTTTTTGGAAACTGATCCAGATGTCATCACTGCAAAACTCGATACCGATTTTGATACAAGCACAATGGTGATTGATATGAGTCAGGAATATTTAAGTTCGCTTGGAATCACAAGTTATGAAGCTGGAATTACTTCAGCAATTCTTTTTCAGGGAATTGATGCAGGAAGATACAAAGATGATAAAACCGGCAACCGGTATAAAATCCATATTTCATCTGATGTTGCAGACCAGAATATCAGTGTAGACACAATTTCAAACATTCACATTGTCACTTCAAAAGGTCAGGATGTTTCTTTTGCAAATCTTTCTGATATTCGGGTGGAAAAATCAATTTCACAGATAAATCACTCTGACAGAGCTAAAACAATTACAGTTTCTGCGACTTTAGTTTCAGAAAATACATCTGGAGTTTCGCAAAGGGTAAATCAATATCTTCTAAAAAATCCGCTGCCGAACGGAGTTTCAAGTAAATCGGGTGGAATTATGGCACTCATTGGCGATATGGTCGGACCGATGGCAACTGCCATGGTGATTGCCGTTTTTCTGGTTTACATTGTCATGGCACTTCAATTTGAAAAATTGAAACAGCCGCTTTTGATTATGGTGACAATTCCATTCTGTTTTATTGGTGTAGTTCTGGGACTTTTGATTTTTGGTTCGACACTCAATCTGCTTGCACTGCTTGGTCTTATCTCTCTGGCAGGAATTGTAGTAAACAACGGAATTATTCTTGTTGATTATATTAATCAGCTTAGAAAAAACAGACGACTTGAAATTGCAATGAATAAGGGAAAACAAAATAAAGACGGTGATTGGGAGGTTGAGTTGTCTTTCGAAGAAGAAACGCAACTTTTGTACAATTGTGTTGCAGACGGTGCTGCAAGCCGAATCAAACCGATTTTGATAACTACGCTCACAACACTTTTGGGGGACATACCTATGGCAGTTTCTTCTGGAGAAGGTGCGGAAATTTATGCACCAATGGGTCAGGCAATTGTAGGCGGATTAATTACATCAACATTGATTACTCTGATAATCATTCCAATTCTGTATTTTATCGCGGAAAAACCAAAAAAAATAAAAAAAGCACAAAAAAACGAGGAAAAAGATGAAAAACAGTAAAACTTTTAAATCATTATTAATTTTTTCTATTTTGATGAGCATTTTTGCAACTTTTTCAGGATGTTATTCTGTTTTTTCAGGCGGAACTGGCGGGCTTGTAGTAGATAAAGAATCCACATCAACACCAAAACAGGGAATTGCAAATGTGGACGTTTACGCATACACAAACGAATCAGAAAGAGATGCTGATTTTGCATCTTGGCAGGAAGGAACAACTTTTACTCCACACTCAAGTTATTACGGTCACACAACAACAAACAATGATGGACATTTTTCCATCAGCAAGCTGACGTGGAAAGAGAATTCTCCTGATTTTGGAAAAGATGCAGATTATACTAATGTTTACCTCATTTTTTATCACGAAAATTATGGAGTTACAAAAGGGCAAACGGTAATTATTTCCGACAGCAATTCAGATACAGTTTATGCAGAACTTCAATCCATAAGAAAAACGACAGTTCTTTCATTAAATTTCATGGATGTTTCAACTGGCTCAAATACATCTCAAAATATTTTTGTGAAAGTGGAAGTGCCGCAAACAACACAAAATTTTCCAAACGCATCACCAAAAGTGTATCAGGCTACTATGGCAGGTTCTGGAAATATTACAGTCAGTTATCCAAGATGGAATAAGAATTCTGACAGACAAAATAATATAGAAAACACTCCAGAAATTACTATTTCGTATATTCAAAGTGCCGATGAAATCACATGGGCTGGCTGCTACAATGCTGATAATGTTGAAGGAAATTATGCTTTCAGACCTGATGCATCAACTGGAATCAAAAAGACAATTATGAATTCAAATTATACTATGACTTTTTACGGAAAACCACAAAAAATCATGATGCCGAGTATTTCTGGTCAATATTTGTCAGATGATGCGAAAGCTCCTTATGGAACAAAAGATGATGATGGAGTTTTAATTAAACTTTATCAGATTAAAGCGGAAGGCGAATACACTATTGACTGTGGTCAAGTTTACACGCAATCACAAGTTTTAGGAACAAGTGGCAGTGAAAAACATGGAACTTTTAGCGGACTAGGAAACGGTGCATTTTGGTACGATACAGAATATACAGACAAATTTGCATCAACAGAAGTAAAAATTCAAGCACCAAACATTTCCGAAGAAACACCAGGAAAATCAAAAATCATAGAAATCCGAGGTGATAATACTTCTGTTACAGTGCAATTATAAAAAAAATTAATTAAATAGAAAAATAATGGAAAACAACGAAATCGAAATAAAAGCAGAAAAAAAATTCTCAAAAATGAAGATTCACGCCGTGACGAAAAAGCAAACAATTCAAGGCGAAAAAAACGAAATTCAAAATCACCATAAACAATGCAAACTGAAACAAATTGCATGTTTTATAGCTGTTTTGCTGATGATTTTCCAATCTTTCTCGGTTTTTGCAGAATCGTATACAATCGAAGAATTGACAAATGCCATGTATTCAAATAATCCAGAAATCCTCAAACTCGAACAGGAATATTTGCAGAGTAATCTGGATTACAAAGATGCAGTTGCAGGATTTTTTCCTACAATAGATTTTCAGCTGACAGGAACATATATGGTAAATCCACCAGTTGACGCAATCTACCTGAATGTTGATGAAATATTGAACTCCATCAGCTGGCCATCTGGAATAAAACCGCAGACTGGAAATCAATATGTAAAAATTTTTGACGGAATGGAAAATACGCTTTACCAGTTTCAACTCACAATGACACAGCCAGTTTTTACATGGGGAAAGATTACAAATGCAACAAAACTCTACAAACAGATTTCGCAGATTAAGCAGACTCAGATTTATTCTAAACAGGAAGAACTGCAGGTCGAATTGGAATCTCGCCTGACAGCTCTCTTTTATATAGAAAAAATTTTACAGATTCTCGAAGAAGAAAAAGAATATACTGAAAGACTTGTTCAGGTTTGTGAAGATGCACAAAAATCGGGAATGCTTTTGGAACAGGATGTTTTGGAAGCAAAAATCAAGGCAAAACAACTAGATATTGCTCAGCAAGATTTAACAGAACAGATAAATCAACAGTTACTGGAACTTGAACGCTCAACAGGGCTGGAAAATCTAACACTCGAAAAAATCGATTACACTTTTGATGAAGAAAAATATTTACAAATGTTAAATTCGGAACGCGCGGAAATGCAGGAAAAAGCAGTTTCTCATGATAAACTTTCAATCAAAATGCTGACTCAATTGAAAGAAGTAAATCAGACAGCTGAAAAAATTGCAAAAGCAAGCGTGAATTGGAAACCAGACCTTGCTCTTCAAGTTAGTGCAGGTTATGGAGGCTCACGATTTCCTTTAGTCGAACCAAACTGGCTTAGAAAAGATGATTACAGTGCAAATATCTCTATCGGAATAAAAACAACAATATGGGACGGCGGTAAAAAAGTGCGTGATGTTTCAAGAAAAATCAGCGAAACCACAACTGCCGAAATTCAAAAACTTGACGCCTGTGCCACAATCAAAAAAACACTTAGCGAACAATTTAATGCAGCAGATGTATGTACAATGAAAATAGAATACCAGGAGTTAAAAATCCAGACAGCACTTTCCAAAATTTCACAAGCACAAACTATTTATGATACCGGTTATGGAAGTGAAACAGATTTACTAAACGCAAAGATAGAATGTTGCAATGAACAAATTGAAAAAGAAAAACAGTGTTTGAATCGTGCTTCAGCTTGTATCAAAATTAATTATCTGTGTAATGGACTGATTGCTAATTAGAATTAATCAAAACGTTTGTCTTCAATTCGTTTAGTTTTTTTCTCGCTTCGTGGTAATTCTCCAATACCCACAACTTCAACTTTTGGAGTCAAATTGTATTTTTGTTTAAAGAAATATTGAATGCCAAGACTTACTTCCGTGCGATCAGTTCCGCCTTCAACTTCCACAAAAATCGTCATCTGATCTTTGCCGTCAACATGTTCGATTACAGCACGATATTCACTTGAAGTTCCTGGTACAGATTTTATGACATCTTCGATTGTGCTTGGAAAAATGATATTGCCTTTAACTTTGACCATATCATCACTTCGCCCCATAATCTGCGAAATTCTTGGATATTTCCTGCCACAAGGACATTCACCTGGAATAAACGAAGCTAGATCATGTGTACGGAAGCGGATTAAAGGAGCACCTTCCTTTACAAGTGTAGTCAGTGTGATTTCTCCGATTTCTCCGTCTTTTACAGGAATGCCAGTTTCCGGATCAAGAATTTCGACGTAAATAAAATCATCAAAAATATGCATTCCTTGTGACTGTTTTGTACAGTTTATGCCGATTCCAGGTCCATAACATTCTGTCAAACCATAAATATCATAAAGTTCAATGCCCAGAATATCCTGAATACGACGGCGCATTTTCTCACCCCAGCGTTCAGAACCAATTACACCTTTTTTCAGTTTGATGTTTTTTCCGATGCCACGTGATTCAACCTGTTCAGCCAAAAGCAAAGCATAGGATGAAGTTGCACAAATAACAGTAGAACCTAAATCCTGCATCATTTGAAGCTGTTTTTCAGTATTTCCAGGACCCATAGGAATTGCCATAGCTCCAAGTTTTTCACATCCTGCCTGAAAACCGATTCCTGCCGTCCAAAGTCCGTAGCCTGGAGTAATTTGAATGCGGTCTTCTTTAGTGATTCCAGCAAGTTCATAACAGCGTGCAAACATAGTTGCCCAATCATCAACATCTTTTTGAGTATAAGGAACAACAACTGGAGCACCTGTAGTGCCAGAAGACGAATGAATGCGTACAATTTTATCTTCGCTGACAGCTGAAAGTCCGAGAGGATAAGCTTCGCGTAATTCCTGCTTTGTGACAAAAGGAACAAGTTTTTCAAAATCCTGCTGAGTTTTTATATCCTGAGGATTCAAATTTTTGAAACGTTCAACGTAAAAAGGATTACCGCAGGCTTTAAGTCTTGAAATTTGTTGTCTAATCTGCTCCAATTGCAATTCAGTCATCTTCATAAAATGCTCCAAAATAAAATATTTCTATAAATAGTAACACAGATAATATTTGAAGTCAAATGTTTTTTTAAAGTAAAATCAGCAAAGTGCAGTTAGTCATTCGCCTTCCGCCACTGCGCTATCGCTTCGGTCTTTCAGACCCGCCAAAGGCGGTGGCTTCACGCTCGGTACGCTGCTAAAATTACAATCTGCGTCCAATATTTCAAACTGGCGAAATGTAATTGATTAAAACAGGGACAGATCTTGTTTGTAAAACTCTTTTTCCCCTTGAGTTTTGGCATGGAAATAGAAATTTTCTTTTGGGTAGCCATTTGAAATATATAAAACGAGATTTGCCAAAACTCACGGCTCGTGTTAACTAAATTTATTTTGGTGTGATTTTCTTTTACACGAGCCAGAGACAGACCTTGTTTGCAAAACTCTTTTTCCCCTTGAGTTTTGGCATGGAAATTGATTTTCTTTTACAGGAGCCAAGTGCAGACTTTAATTTAGCTTCAAGTTATGATTTGCGAATCCTTTGTAATTATGATATTATAAAATCTATGTCTACTAATGAAAAACAAATGATTATGGGAAATCAGGCAATTGCGCTTGGTGCATTAAAAGCTGGAGTAAATCTTTGTGCAGGTTATCCTGGCACTCCTTCCAGCGAAATTATAGAATTTATTTCGAAATATAAAGAAAAAACTGGCACTTATGTAGAATGGTCTGTAAACGAAAAGGCTGCTGTTGAAGTTGCAGCCGGAGCCAGTTACGCAGGAAGCAGAACTCTTGTTACAATGAAACAAGTCGGGCTTAATGTTGCAAGTGACCCAGTTATGTGTCTTTCCTACGTAGGGGTAAAAGGCGGCATGGTGATTGTGAGTGCTGATGATCCAGGACCAATTTCAAGCCAGACAGAACAGGACACTAGAACGTTTGCACAATTTTCTAAGATTCCATGTTTTGATCCAAGTTCACCTCTGGAAGCATTTGAAATGGTTCAAAAAGCTTTTGAACTTTCTGAAAAATATTCTACGCCTGTGCTTTTGCGGCCAACTACACGTGTTGATCATGCCTATCAAAGTTTAGAAATGCCTAAACTTTCACAATGCCGTCAAAAAGGCGAATTCGAAAAAGATTCAAGCCGCTGGGTTATTTTTCCTCGTCTTTCATTTGCAAACCATCAAAAAATTTTTGAACGCAACGAAAAAATCTTGACGCAGGAATTTTCACAGGAAGAATACAAACCTTTCAATATTATAGAAAATGCAAATATAATGGAAGAAAATGCTGCATCTGATTTATCTGGCAGATTTGACAAATCGGGTAAATCTGATGAAAAAAAACTTGCTTTTGCTGCAGGTGGCATTTCATATTCTTATCTGAAAGAAGCACTTTCTATCATCAAAAATGAAAATCCACAAAACAATCTGATTCAAAATGCTGAAATTTTGAAGATTGGAACTCCATATCCATTTCCTGAGCCTTTGGCACAAAAATTTTTGAATGAAAAAGAACAGATTATTGTTTTTGAAGAACTCGATCCTGTTATCGAAGAAAAACTGATTTTTATCTGCGGAAAAAATCAAATTAAAACAAAAATTCTTGGAAAACTTGATGGAACTGTCCCTTGTGCTGGGGAACTTTCTGTGGAAATCATCAAAAAAATTATTCTACAGAAACTTGGAATTCAAAATTCACAGGATAATCAGATAGCAAAAATTGATTTGCCGGTGCGACCTCCTGTTTTGTGTGCAGGATGCCCTCATCGAGGTGCTTTTTATGCTGTAAAACAAGCTATGAAAGGTAAAAAGACTGTTTACTGTGGAGATATTGGTTGTTATACGCTTGGAAATGCTTCTCCTTTGGATATGACAGATACGTGTTTGTGCATGGGTGCTGACATTACTATGGCGCAGGGATTTTATCATAATGAACCAGACCGTTTCTGTTTTAGTTTTATTGGTGATTCAACCTTTTTCGCGAGTGGAATTACAGGTGTTGTAAATGCTGTTTACAATCAAAGTCATCAGACTATTTGTATTCTTGATAATTCTACCACTGCCATGACAGGTCACCAGCCGCATCCAGGAACAGGCGTAACAATGATGGGCGAAATTGTAGAAAAAATCAGCATTCCAAAAATTCTTGAAGCTATAGGTGTGTCCCCAATTATCGAGGTGAATCCTTTTGATTTAGAAAAATCGATTGAAGCTGTGCAAAAAGCAACTCAAAGTGAAGGTGTCAGTGCTGTAATTTTTAAATCACCTTGCATTAGTATTGCGTCAAAACTTGGTTTTAAACTTTCTGGAGCAAAAAAAGTTGACAATGCAAAATGTCTTGCCTGCAAAAAATGTATTAATGAACTTGGATGTCCTGCATTGGTTTTGAGCGGACAAACTGATTCAAAAGGCAAAAACTTTGCAGAAATAGATTCATCTCTTTGTACAGGATGCGGTCTTTGTGCGGCAGTTTGCCCAGTGAACGCAATTGAATGATGAGTTTGAATGGGACTGTTTTATTTGTGTTTTTTATTGGAGTGTAAATAATGACAAAAAATATATTGATTTGTGGAGTTGGAGGTCAGGGAACTGTTTTGGCTGCAAAGGTACTGTCACAGGCTGCAATTCTTGGCGGAAAAAACGTACTTTCTGCAGAAACAATCGGCATGGCTCAACGCGGTGGCTGTGTTACAAGTCATGTAAGGATTTGTGATAAAAATCAGAAAATTTTCTCGCCTTTGATTCCGTATGGGCAAGCTGATATTTTGATTGCGTTTGATGCTTCTGAAGCTGTGCGCAATTTAAGTTTTCTTAAAAAAGGTGGAACAGTAGTTGTAAATGAACAGATTGTCCAGCCGACAACAGCAAGTTTGACAGGCAAAGTTTTTGATAAAAATGATTATCTGAATTTCTTAAAAAGTAACGCTGAAAATGTTATTTCTGTTGATGCAGCTCGTGCTTGCAGAGAGTTGAAAAGTTCAAAAATCGTAAACATGATTCTTTTGGGGGCAGCCGGAAGAACTGGATTGGTTGCAAAAGAAGATTTAAAAAACGCCTTGAAATTTCTTGTGAAACCTGAATTTTATGATTTAAACGTTAGGGCAATTGACTGGAACTGATGTTATTATTCTTAATATGAAATCCTATGAAATCATTGCAAAATTCTCTTTTTTATGCTAGATTTTACCTATCCCAATATAAAAGAGGTCTTATTATGCCTTACACAGAACCAACAAGTCTAGCGATTGTTGCGTGTCCTGGTGGTGAATCTTTCGCCAATGAAGTCATAACGCACCTTAAACATATGTACAAACACCGCTTCACATTGAAGAACGATGTTGTATCTAAGCGTTATGAGCTTACTAAAGAAGAGCTTGTGCAGCAGATTAATTTGCAGAATGATTTGCAAACTAGTGATCTTTGCATAAGGGGTGCTACAGACAGGTATCGTCCGCCTGTTTTTAAGGTGAATGCACGTTTTACCTATTTTGCCAATGGAGAAGTTAAAACTGAACTATTGGATACTGTCCGTGGAAAAGATGTTTTTATTTTTCAGGATGTGGAAAACCATGAAGTGCTTTCACTGAATGGAGGTGCCAACAAAGTACGCATGACTGTAAACGACCATGTTATGTCTTTGCTGGTTACTATTGATGCTGTAAGAATTGCCGGAGCTGAAAAAATCACTTTGGTTGTGCCTGCTTATCCTTATGCAAGACAACACAAACGAAAAGGTCGCGAAGGTCTTACTGCAAGTCTTTTGGGTCACATTTATGAAATGCAGGGTGTAAACAGAATCATCACGCTTGATTTGCATTCCCGCGAAATTGTAAATGCTTTTTCAAGTGCTAATCTTGACAATTTGCATGCAAGTTACCAGATTATCCGTGAACTTGGAAAAATAGTTGATATAACTGGTAAAACAGAAGATTTAGTCATTGTTTCTCCTGATACTGGTGCAATTGACCGAAACAAATTTTACGCTTCGGGACTTAAACTTCCGCTTGCCATGATTTACAAAGAACGTGATTATTCTATTGTAACACAGGATGCACATTCTACTAATATAAAATCTGTAAAATTACTTGGTGACGTCAAAGGTAAAGTTGCCTTCCTTGCTGATGATATGCTTGGAACTGGTGGTACTTTGCTCAAGGCAATGGGATTTTTAAAAGAACAGGGCGCTACAAAAGTTATTTGTGCAATAAGCCTGCCGTTCTTTACAGGAAATGCCATTGAAGAATTTGATGAAGCATATAAAAATGGTTTGTTCTATCGAATCATTGGTACAAACGCTGTTTATCATGAAGAACTTTTGAAACGTGAATGGTATATCAGCACTGATGTCAGCGGACTTTTTGCAAATGTAATTACACGCATTCATTATAATCAGTCTTTGAGTGAACTTTTAGATAATCGTAATATTATCGAAAAAGTTTTGAAAAATGCAAATCCTGAGCAAAAAATTGAAGATAAATCTTCAAATTAGTTTGCATTTTGTAAAATATTGACGCATGATGAAAGATTGTGTTCTTTGTGTTGATATTGGAACGACTTCGTTAAAAGCAGGATTAATTTCTGCCGATGGCGAAGTCGTTTTTATTTCCACAAAAAATTTTGCCGATAGTAACAGTCATTTTATTTCTCTGGAATGGAAACGCTGCCTGAAAAGTGCCGTTAAAGATTTGAAAAATTCAGGCGTTTGTGCAGAATTTTCCATCAAAGCAATTGCTGTTTCAGGAAATGGTCCAACTCTTGTTTCGCAGGAAGGTTTTACTTTTTTGTGGAATGAAGAAATTGATTTTTCTCTTTTTGATGATTTTTGTGAACAGGCTCAAACTGAATTAAAAAAATCGCTTTTTTTACCGCGGATTGTCACTTTTAAAAAGCTTTATCCTCAGCATTTTGAAAACCAGATGATTTTTTCAGGTCCAGAATTTTTAATTTATGAATTAACTGGTGAAGCTGTTACAATTTTGCCGGAAGAACGCTTTGTTTCAGCTTATTGGACGAACGAAAATCTTTCTCTTTGTGACATCGATTTTCAAAAACTTCCGCCTTTTATCGAAATCGGGAAGATTTGTGGAAGTCTTACAGAAACTGCTGCTGATTTTCTGGAGCTGCCAGTGGATTTGCCAGTCGTTTCTGGTGGTCCTGATTTTGTTGCTGCATTGATTGGAACTAACACTTTGCAAAACGGCACTTTGTGCGACAGATGCGGTTCTTCGGAAGGGTTTAATTTTGCATCATCTGTTTTTTTGCAGGATAAAAATGTGCGTTCATTGCCTTCTGTGATTAAAGGTCTGTGGAATGCTTCCGTTTTGATTCCAGAAAGCGCAAATCTTTCCAAAAAAGAACGACTTTTGGAAGCAAAAAAAGCTGTTCAGATTTTAAAATCGCTTGCAGAACAGAACGGAATCCCTTTTCCATCAAAAATGACTGCAACAGGCGGACAAGCAAAAGATTTATCACTTTTGAAGGAAAAATCTACGGCTACGGGCTTGCAAATTGAAATATGTCAATGTGCGGACGCTGAACTTTTGGGAGATGCATGTGCAGGTTTTACAGCCCTTCAAATATTTGATGATTTGCAGACCGCCGCCGAAAAAATCGTAAAGAAATACAAGGTTCAAAAAAACTGAAATTAAAACAGGAAAAATTATGAAAACTTTTAATCTGCCTTCAAAAATTCCTTCCAATATAAAAGGATTTATTTTTGACATTGATTCAACACTTTACACTTCGCCAAAATATGCTTTTGAACAGGTGGACTGTCAGATTCGTGAATTTGCAAAACTGAGAGGCATAAGTGCTGATGAAGCTAGAAAAATGGTGGCAGATTACCGCAAAAAGTTTGCTGAAGAGCATAATGGCAGCAAAGTGAGCCTTGGAAATACACTTTTGAGTTTTGGAATTCCTATTGAGCAGAGCATTGAATGGAGAAAAACTCTGCTTGCTCCACAAAATTTTTTGGAAAAAGACAATAAACTGATTGCTGAACTCAAAACACTTTCACAAAAGTATAAATTGATTTGCGTCACAAACAATCCTGTTTTGCCTGCGCGAAAAACTCTGCTAGCTTTGGGTGTTTCTGATTTTTTTGAAAACATTGTGGGACTTGATACTTGCAAAAAATCAAAACCAGCAAAAGAACCGTTCATTTATGCTTTGAAATTGCTGGAATTACATCCTCAGGAATGCGTTGCCGTAGGTGACCGCTTTGATTTGGATATTGCGCTGCCGTTAGAAATGGGAATGGCAGGTATTTTAGTAAATGGTGTAGAAGAAGTCTATCAAATTTCTAAATTATGTGATATAATATAGCGATGATTGTAAAACCTTTTAATTCGAAAATCAATCTAAAAAATGACGGACGGCTTTCTCTTTTTTTCATCGGTACGGGCAGTGCTTTTGTGAAAAATAATTTTCAGAATAATCTACTGATAATAAAAGGAGATAATCATATTCTTGTTGACTGCGGAACGCTTTGTCCTTTTGCTTTGGAAAATCATTATCACACAAAAATAACCGAAATTGAAAATGTTATTTTGACGCATCCTCATGCTGACCATATAGGCGGTGTGGAAGAAATGGTTTTGATGGATAAATATGTGCGTCATTCACCAGTGAACATTTTTATCCCTCCAAAATTCAAAAAAAAGCTTTGGAAAGAGTCTTTGTGCGGAGGAATTCAGTTCAGCGAAAATGGTCGAATGCATTTTGAAGATTATTTTCATGAACTTCCAATTCAGCAGATTCAAAAAAAACCGTTTGAAATGTATCATTGCGTTTTGGGAAAACTGGATTTGAAATTTTTCAGGACAAGGCATGTTTGTTCGAATCAAAATAATTTCAAAAATTCGCAGCTTTCATATGGACTTTTGATTGATGAAAAAATCCTTTTTACAGGTGATACTCAGTTTAATGAAGACCAACTGAGATTTATGATTTCCAAATATAAAAATATTGAATGCATTTTTCAGGATTGTGATGTTTCTGGATATTCTGCTGGAGTACATGCCTCGTACGAACAGCTTTGCGGACTTTCGCCAGACATTCGCAAAAAGATGTATCTATGCCATTACAATGATGCGGTGAACAGTGTTGACGCAATTGTTGATGGATTTGCCGGACTTTCTAAGCCTGGAGTCTATTATTTATTTTAATTTTGTGATATAATATTTTCCGTTTATGATTCAGTAGCTCAGCTGGATAGAGCATCCGCCTCCTAAGCGGAAGGTCGTGCGTTCGAATCGCATCTGAATCAAAATGAAGTATTTCTTGATAAAAAAATGCCACAGCTCCCAAGAAGTTGTGGCATTTTTTTCATTTGTTATTTGGTTTTCTGTTAAAAATCTCCTTTGATTTTGTCTAAGTCTTTTCCTTTGTCTTTTTCACGGATTTCTACGCGTCTGATTTTGCCGCTGATTGTTTTTGGAAGTTCTTTTACGAATTCAAAAATTCGAGGGCATTTGTACATGGCCGTATTTTCTTTGGCAAATGTGGAAAGTTCAATTTCCATTTCCTTCGGATCTTTTTTGTCATATCCTGGAGAAAGGACAATAGTTGCTTTTACGGACATTCCGCGTTTTGCATCTTCTACGCCAGTAACTGCACATTCCATTACTGCTGGATGCTGCTGAAGGATTGATTCTACTTCAAACGGACTTACACGATAGCCTGCAGTTTTTATGATGTCATCTTTGCGGCCGACGAACCATACATATCCATCTTCATCCATGTAAACATTATCACCTGTGTGATAAACTCCGCCATCAAATGCATCAGCTGTAAGTACAACATCTTTGTGATATCCCATCAAAAGACCAAAAGGACGTCCGTTTTCTACATGAATGCAAAGCTCACCGATTTCACCAGGAGCTACAGGTTTGTTGTTTGTATTTAAAACTTCAACATCATAAAGCGGATTTGGTTTTCCCATGGAACCAGGTCGTATTTCACTATATTCCATGAAATTACCGCAGATGATTGTTGATTCTGTCTGACCATAACCTTCATAGATTTTTTTACCAGTGAATTCAAGCCATTTGTTGTAAACTTCACTATTTAAAGCTTCTCCTGCAGTGCTGAAACGGATGCACTTGCTTAAGTCATATTTTGATAAATCCTGTCTTACAAGGAAGCGGTAAACTGTTGGCGGTGCACAGAAAGTTGTAAGACCATAGTGTGCAATCATTTCGAGCATTTTTGTAGGTTTAAAGCTGTTCATGTCGTAAACAAAGAGAGCTGTACCTGCAATCCACTGACCGTAAAGTTTTCCCCATGTTGATTTCGCCCAGCCTGTTTCTGCAATGGAAAGATGAAGTCCGTCATCAACAACACCGTGCCAGTATTTTGCAGTAATAATATGTCCAAGCGGATAATCAAAGTCCTGAAGAACCATTTTAGGATAGCCGGAAGTGCCTGAAGTAAAATAAAGGAGCATAGGATCAGAATTGTGTGTTGCTGCTTCTCCTGTTGGACGAGGGAATTCAGGAGACATATTTTCATATTCGTCATGAAAAGAAATCCAGCCATTACGCTTTTCTTTTCCCACGGTGACTAGTGCTTCAACTGTTGGTGATTTTTCCATTGCTTTTTCAATTTCAGCCTGAATATGTGGATTGTCATAAGAAATAATCATTTTGGCGTCTGCAGCATTAGTTCTGTATTCAATATCAGCCTGTAAAAGTTGGTCAGTAGCAGGAATTACAATTGCACCTATTCTGTGAAGTGCCGGCATCAAAATCCACCATTCATAGCGACGACGTAAAATCAACATTACAGTGTCGCCTTTTTTGATTCCCTTTGTGCTAAGCCAATATGCTGCTTTTTTTGATTCATTAGAAATGTCAGAAAAGGAAAAAATTTTTTCTTCGCCATTATCATCAATCCAAACTAAAGCGCGTTTTTGTGGTGCGTCTTTTGCATACTGATCGATAATGTCATAGGCAAAATTAAAATCTGGAATAGTCTTAATTTTACAGTTCTTTTTGAAATCTTCATAATCTGAATATTCCCTGTCTTCTACAAGAAATTTATGGGCAAGTTCCATAATCTGTTCTCCTGAAAAAAAATTATACAAATGGCTGAAATTGCGCCATTTGTATAACCTTAGAGTTTCTTGCGAAACTCTTTTATTTGACTGTCCGCTTAGCGCGGACGAATCATAAACTTTCGAAAGTTGAAACTTTCTTCAAGTTTATGATTTTAAGGAGTATTATTCAAATGGCTGAAATTGCGCCATTTGAATAAACTTAGAGTTTCTTGCGAAACTCTTTTATTTGACTGTCCGCTTGGCGCGGACGAATCATAAACTTTCGAAAGTTGAAACTTTCTTCAAGTTTATGATTTTAAGGATATTTAGTTAGACACAAGATTTTTAATAAAGTTTCAAAAGATTTGAAAATTGTTTAATAAAACAAGGGCTGTCCATGGCTCGTTTAGAAAATTTTGGACACCATTGTTAGTTTAGTCTAAAACGAGCCTCGAGTTTTTTAACGCTTCGCTAAAACTCGTGAAAACAAGGTGTGTCCCTGTTTGTAAAAAAGGGGAACGACCTTGTTTTTATTTATAAGGGGGCTTGGGGGATTCCCCCAGGAGAAGGGGTAGCGGAAGACACAACAAAGCGAAACGAAGTGAAGCGACTTGGGGCTGTAGCGAGGGGAAGGCTTTCCCCTCCTTATTTTTTGTTTGCAGAAATTTGGGGATAAGGGTATAATTTTTTTTGATGAAAAAGCGTTTTATTGTTTATTTTTTTTCGGTGATTATTTTTGTTCTCTTTTTGGTGCATGAGTATTTTCTTTTTGCGCATCATGATTGGAAGGTTCTTGAAGCTGTTTTAAAAGGTACTTTAAGTCTGTTTCCTTTTGTTTTATGTTTTTTGGGATGGAAAGAAAATAAGTCTCGTTTATCTTTTTTGTTTTTAATTGGTTTCTTTTTGTGTTTGATAGGGGACGCTTTTATTAATCTGTTTATGGAATTTGCAGCAGTTTCCTATGTTTTGGCTCATTGTGTTTTTGTTCGATGCTATTTGTATTTTAGAAAACCTAAATTCTGGCAGTTTATTATATGGATTGTGGTTTTCGGCTGTGTCTGTATTTTTATTAAATTTGTTGATGTAAGTTTTTTATTAAAGATTTTTGGTACTATTTATACTTTTGCGATGACTGCTATGGTGATGTTTTCATTTGGGATTCCAAAACAGTTGATGATTGGCAGTATTATTTTTTTTGTTTCGGATATTCTGATGCTCAGAAATTTTATTTATTCTGAAACAGTTTTAAGTCACTTTTTTTCTCTTGGTTCATACTATGTGGCAGTGATGTTGATTGCTGCAAAAGTTTTCTTTGGTTTTGGTGAGAAAAATTGTATATCTGATTGAAACTGCCACTGAGTTGTTTTGTTTAGAAATCAGCTTGTGGTTTTCTGCAGTTATTCAATAGTTGGATTACTTCGTCTGATTTAACTGCATAAAGTTTTGTTGTGTCATCAAGGAATTCTAATTTTAATATCCAAACATCGCCGCAATCGTTTAGCTCTATGAACCGAAGTTTTCCTTCTTTTTTATTTGGATAATATGGACTTTCGTTTATTTCTTTTATTTTTTTTGTGATTATGGTAAAGCCGTATAATTGCTGGAGTTTTTTTGTTTCAAAATTCAATTTTTTTTGAACTTCGGTATGAATATTGAATGTCAACGGGATTTCGGATATTCCTCCGCTTGTTGCTACTGCGTCTGCAGGTATGAGACGAACTAATCTTGAGTCAAAATAATCTGATAAGTTTACTAATTCTAAATCGTTTATTTTTTCTGATGTCATTTTTTGCCTCGTTTTTATTTTATTTTAATAATAGGTTCAATTTCGAGTTTTTTAATTTTAAACCGTGGCAAGGATTGTAAGGGCTGGCGAAGCCAGTTCCGAAGCGTAGCGAAGGAATGAAGCGATAGCGGAACCCTGAAAAGCCTGTTTTTTGCGAAGCAAAAAGCCACCCAAAAATTTAAAACTCGACATTTGTCCTGATACATTTTTTGTAAAAATCCACCGCAAATTTTTTGTGTCTGCGATGGATTTTTTATGTTTCTGTAAAAGTTACTTTTTTTATTTTTCCTGTTTTACACGCATACCTGTATAATTTGGATAGTTTAGAACATCGTAGTAGTAGTTTTCAAGTTCTGGTGGAATCAGGTTTGTATTGTTATTTGTAAACAGAGGACAGATTACAGTGTCTTCGCTTACTGCAATTTTTTCAGCCTTTAGTAACAAATCCTGTCTTTTTTGTGCATCAAGTTCAAGGTTTGACTGTGCAAGCAAACTGTTATATTCTTCATTGTCATAATTGATGTCGTTGAGAGCATTTCCTTTTACGTACATCATAAGCCATGTTGTTGGATCATTGTAGTCGGCATACCACTGCATTCTGATGAGCTGGTCTTTTTTCTCACGACGTTGTGCTACGTAAACTTCATTTTCGAGTGCTTGAAGTTCAACTGTGACACCTAGTTGTTTCCATTGCTGCTGTAAAACTTGTGCAACATCTCCTTCGTAAGTCATGGAAGGATAAGTGTAGGTGATTTTTGGAAGTCCTTCGCCGTTTGGATATCCAGCTTCGGCAAGGAGTTTTTTTGCTTCTTCGAGGTTTTCATCAAGAAGGTCTCCTTGTAAAGTTCCCCATGCTGTTCCGTCTACTTTTGATTTGTAGAATCGGCCGACAAATGTTGTAGAAGGTTCACACGAAATTCCAACTACTGTGGCAATGTCTTTTCTATTTAAAGCAAGTGAAAATGCTTTTCTTACTTTCGGATTGTCAAAAGGAGCAATGTTTGGATTCAGCATGATATAGTTTGTCTGAGGAACTTCTGAGAATTTTAAATCTGGAGAGCCTTGATATCTTTCTGCAATTGATGAAGGTGCGCCTGTGAGCAATGTGATTTCTCCTGTCTGATATGCAGCAGCTTTTGCCTGATCATCGTCCATGAATCTTAATTTAATAGAAAGAAGATTTACTGAATCTGCATCAAAATAATATGGGTTTTTCTTATAAAGAATGTATTCTCCAGGTTTTCTTTCTGCCATGTACCATGGTCCGTTTGCAAGATTTTTTTCAGGTTCCATATCCCAGTTTTTGTCTTCATTTGTTGCATATTTTACATTGGAAGGCATAAATGTTGGAATATTTGGGAACATATCTAGGAAGTATGCACATGGTTCTTTGAGTGTAATCTTGATTATTTTTGGGTCTGTGGCATCGATGGCTACATCATCTAAAGAGCCTTCTCCATTGAAAGCTTCAAGTGCTCCTTTTATTGGGAAAAGAAAGTCTACGTACCAGGCTCCGTTTGAAGGTTCCAGAGCACGAATCATAGTATTTTTGTAATCAGCTGAAGTTACGCTTGAACCGTCTGACCATTTTGCATCGCTTCTGATGTAGAATGTGTATGTAAGAAGGTCATCACTGATTTCCCATTTTTCTGCTGTAGCTGGAGTGAATTTTCCATCTTCTGTGTAGGCAACAAGTGGACTTAAAGTAAAACTTTGGTGAGAAAAGTAAACATAAGCTGCAGCACCAGCGGGATCATATTCTCCAGTTTCTGACTGAACTACTACAGAAATTTCTTCGATTTCTCCTTTGTCATTTGTTTTGACGCGGCTTGTGGATTTTTTGCCACATGAACAAAGAGTTGCAATCAAGGCTAGCGAAAATGCGGAAGCAAGGATTGTTTTTGAGATGAGTGTTCTGATTTTCATAATGAAACCTCCATTTGATTTTTATAAAAACATGATTTTGTGATTTGAAAAATGGGGTACAACCTTGGTTTTTACGTTCCATGAGTTTAATTGGGGATAGACCTTGAATTAAAACAGGGGACATACCTTAAATTAAACTAGGGACAGACCTTGTTTTCAAAAGGTGTGAAAAGGGGTACGACCTCGTTTTTCAAACCAAAAATCATGATTTATTCTTTTTTATTTTCTGAATCACTTTTTATTTCCATTGTTTTTGAAATGTTCTGCGGTGAATAAAGGTGGCAGGCCACTTTCCTTATTCCTAAGTCATAGAAGTCTGGTTTTTCATTTTTGCACTGTTCTGTGCAGTATTTACAGCGTGCTGAAAATGGGCAGCCTTTTGGTGGTTCAAGAGGACTTGGAACTTCACCTTCCAGAATGATGCGTTTCTTTGTTTTTGCTTGATTTGGGTCTGGCACTGGCGATGCAGAAATAAGTGCTTTTGTATATGGATGAAGTGGATTTTTGTAGACATCATCCGAACTACCGAATTCCACCATATTTCCAAGATACATTACACCGATTTTATGACTTATGTGATGTACCATTTCCAAATCATGTGCAATAAAAAGATATGAAAAGCCGCGTTCATGCTGGAGTTTTTCCAAAAGATTTATGACTTGAGCTTGTATAGAAACGTCGAGTGCAGAAATTGGTTCGTCACAGACTATAAATTCTGGGTTTAGAGCAAGTGCACGGGCAATTCCAATGCGCTGTCTTTGTCCACCTGAAAATTCATATGGATATCGACGGATGTGGTCCGGTTTTAATCCTACTGTCTGAATCAATTCCTGAACAATTGCTTTCCTATCTTCTGCTGTTCCCATGTTGTGAATGACCATGGGCTCTTCTATAATTTCTCCAACTGTCATTCGAGGATTTAGAGAAGCGTATGGATCTTGGAAAATCATCTGCATACGACGCCTGTAAGGCATCATTTTTTTTGGAGAATAATCAGTGATGTCTTTTCCATCGAAAATGATTTTTCCGGAAGTTGGCTCATGGATTTTGAGAATAGTTCTACCCATGGAAGATTTTCCACAACCTGATTCTCCAACAATTCCTAATGTTTCACCTCGTTCCAGAACAAAAGAAACGTTTTCAACAGCATGCACTTTTTTTCCATGTGCGGCATCGAAATATTTTGTTAAACCTTGTATTTCTAATATGGGTTTTGTGATATTCATGACTGTGTACCTCCAGTTTGCTGTTGAATGATTTTTTCATAGTCATCTTTGCAATGTAACCAGCATTTGCATTTATGTGTTTCTGAAAATTCTGTAACAGCAGGATGATATTTTGTGCATATTTGCATTGCTTGAGAGCATCTTGGTGCAAAAGGACATTCGTTTCCAAGTTTTATCAAATCAGGAGGAGTCCCTGGAATAGGTTTCAGCGGTTCTTTGTTATCAACATTTGAGTTTGCAATGGAATTCAAAAGTCCTTGTGTGTATGGATGTTTTGCCTGATAGAAAATTTCATCTACACGACCTTCTTCCATGATATTTCCGCCGTACATTATGCTGATTCTGTCGCAAAGTGAAGCTACAACTCCAAGATCGTGTGTAATCAAAATGACTGCAGTTCCCATTTTTTGAGTGAGTTCTTTGAGCAAATCAAGGATTTGTGCTTGAACTGTTACATCGAGTGCTGTTGTCGGTTCATCGGCAATCAAAAGTTTTGGATTACAAGCCAAAGCTATTGCTATGATAATTCTTTGCCTCATTCCTCCTGAAAACTCAAAAGGATATTGTTTGAGCCTGCTTTCTGGTGCTGGAATGCCAACCATTTTCATCAGTTCGATGGCACGTGTCACTGCCTGTTTTTTGGAACATTTTGTGTGAGCTATTATTCCTTCTGTCATCTGTTTTTCGATGGAAACGATAGGATTTAGATAACTCATGGGATCCTGAAAAATCATGGAAATTTCATTTCCTCTGATGTTTTGCAGCATTTTTTCGTATTCTTTTTTTTCTTTTTTTGTGTTGTAGTGATTTGGACTTAAATCTTTGCCGTCAAAAGTGATAGTTCCGTCAGTTACTTTTCCGTTTCCAGCTAAAAGTCCCATAAGCGAAAGCATTCCTTGTGATTTTCCTGAACCTGATTCACCTACAATTCCAAGAACTTCACCTTTTTCTATGTGGTAATCAACTGAACGGACTGCTTTGACTATGCCCTGATCTGTTTTGAATTCTGTTGTTAATCCTTTTATTTCTAATAATGCCATATTTATATCCTGTTTTTTGTTTATCGTTTTCTTTTTGGATCGAGTGCTCGTTCAAGTCCTTCACCAACAAAGTTGAATGAAATGATTGTGATACAGATTGCAACAAGCGGATAAATTGTCTGCATTGGATATACTTGAATTAATTCGCGTGCTGCTTCACAAAGTGTACCCCAACTTGCTTTTGGAGCTGAAATACCTACTCCAAGGAAACTCAGCCATGCTTCTGTGAAAATTGCCTGAGGAACTTGAAGTGTAACATTTACAATGATTGGTCCCATTGCATTTACAAGCAGATGTTTGAGTAGAATACGTTTTGGACTTGCTCCCAGAACGTAAGCTGCCATCGTGAATTCTTGTTCTTTTAAACTTTTTACTTCCTGTCTGACGATTCGAGCCATTCCAATCCAGCAGGTTATGGATATTCCAATCATGATAGAAGTTACTCCTGCACCAAGCCAAAGCATAATTAAAACGATGTAAAGCATGGAAGGAACTGAATAGATGATGTCGACAATTCTCATCATTATCATGTCAGTTTTTCCACCTGCATAACCAGCAATGCCACCATAAATTGTTCCAAGAATCAGGTTTACAATTGCTGCCATAAGACCAACTCCAAGACTAATTCTTGCACCATATAGAATGCGCACGAATATATCACGCCCCATTTTGTCTGTTCCAAAAAAGTGAGCTGCACTTGGAGGCGCATTTCGCAATGCCATATTCTGCTGATCATAAGTATATGGTGAAAATAGTGGTCCAAAAATTGCCAGAAGCAAAACTGTAAGCAATACTATAAGTCCGAAAACTGCTCTTTTATTTTTTTTGAATTCTTTTTTTACAGATTGAAAAAATGTTTGATTTTCAATTGCGATGAATTCATCATTTTTTTCTTCTTTTGATAGTTTTCTGAATAATTTTTCTTTATCATAATTGATATCTGCGTTGATTGGTTTACTGTTTGTTGTTTGATTTTCCATTTTTTCCCCCTTTTAGCTATAAGGTTTGCAACTTAAACATTGATTAAGATAAAAGTCACTGATTCAGTGGATTTTATCTATCTTTTTTTTATAGTGATTTTCTTGTTCGCGGATCTACGATTGCACATATCACATCTGCAAGCAGGTTACATAATATGATGATTGCACCCATAAATATTGTAATGCCCATGACAACTGTGTAATCATGATTCATAATCGCATTTGTAAATTCGCGTCCTAATCCTGGAATTGAAAATATTTTTTCGATTGTAACAGAACCTGTGAGAAGCATCGCAACCATAGGTCCCATATATGTGATTACAGGAAGCATTGCGTTTTTTAGAATATGGCGGAAAAGAATTGTTGTTTTACTGATTCCTTTTGCCTTTGCCATAGTGATGTAATCCTGTCTGATTACTTCTTCGTACGAACTTTGTGTTAGTCTTGCGACTGCCGATATAGGATAAAGTCCTTGTGCTATTGCTGGCAGAATGTAATGTTTTGGAGTGGAAAGTCCTATAATCGGAAGTGCATTCACAATGACACCAAAGAAAATCATGAGTAAAAGTGCAACTAAAAAGTTTGGAATGCTTACACCGAGTGTTAATCCTGTAAGCCATGCACCTTTGGAAAAAGATGACTTGGAGCGAGCCATCATTATGCCGGCAAAAACACCCACAACTATAACAAGAATCATCGTGACTACGCCAAGTTTGATTGTTGGTACCATAGACTGTTTGATGATGTCGGTAACACTTGTACCCATTTTTTTATATGAAGTTCCTAAATCTCCTTTGAGCATGTTTTTACAGTAAATGAAAAACTGAGTAACAAATGGTTTATTTAGTCCATATTCAGCTTCCATTTTTGTGAGTAGGTCACCTGAAATATTCTTTGATTGAAGAGGACTTCCAGGCATGAGTTTTGTAAGACTGAAAGTAATTGCAACAAGAACAAAGATAGTCAGAATTCCAAGAAGCAATCTTTTAGTGATGTATTTAACCATTTATTTCCTCCATAGAATAATAAAAATCAAAAAAAAAGACGGCAATGAGGGATTTGTGTGAATCGACCTCATTGCCGTCTTTTTTATTTATTTAATTATATAAAAGTTCTTAAACTGTTTTTAAGATGTGTAATTTATACAAAGATTCAGATGTGTTGGTCAATAAGAATTTTGTAGATTTGTAATAATTACAAATAAATTTTATGAAAACTGATAAGATTTACAATTTTTAAATGGATAGATTGACAAGTGTTCAATTATTTATTCAAAATGCAAAAGTGTGGGATTTGAACCTCTTTTGTGGGAATGAAAATCAAGGTCTGTCACCAATTATAAAAGAGGGACACACCTTTGTGTTGTAAATAAACAAAGTTACAACTTGAATGAGAGGTCTGTCCCCATTTAGTGAGATTATTTAAGGTCTGTCCCCATTTAAAAAAAGATGTAAAACGAGGGACAGACCTTTGTGTCGGTTGAGTTAAAAGAAATGCGACAAAAAAAGGGGACAGACCTTGTTTTGTAAACTAACAAAGATGTGACCTGAATGCGAGGTCTGTCCCTTTTTTGAACTTAATCTTTCAGGTTCAAGATGCGTGAGCGATAGGAAGGGTGCCGCAGGCAGCCACCGCAACGAAAGGAAGTGAACGCAGTGAACGACTGAAGTGAGGAGGCCGAGCGGTAGCGAGCCCTGTATGTAGCGACCCCGAAGCGTAGCGAAGTGGGGCACGCCCTTGTTTTTATAATTTAGTAATTTATGGCAGCCTGCATTTTGGTCTGTCTGTGAATAAAAATTTCTGGAGGTTTTATGAAAGTTGTTGTTATTCAGGAAAATGTTAAGATGCCGAATTTGACTTCTGAAGAGGTAACCGCGCATTGGAATAAGCTGTCTGAAATTCCTGGTGTTGAGCTTGAAATTAAAATGCCTGCAGGATATCCAGATGCTGAAGCCCTACATGAACTTGTGGGCGATGCGGAAGTTGTGTTTGGTATTTGGATTTCGGATCAGGTGATTAATAAGCAGTGGTTAAGTTTTCATCCAAATTTGAAATATATCGCTACTTTAGGGCATGGCTGGCGTGAATTTGATGTGGAAATGACTAGAAAAAAGGGAATTACGATTACAAATACAATTTACGGAGCTCAGACGATTGCTGAATATGGCTGGGCGTTACTTATGGAAGTGTGTCATCATGTTAATGTTCATTCTGATTTGATTAAAAAAACTGATTGGAGTGTGCATGATGAAAATGATCGTCCTGTGGAAGCTTCAAAATTTGATTTTGTTGTGACTCCGCAGATTGAACTTTACGGAAAAACTTGTGGGATTTTCGGTTTGGGTTCAATCGGGCTTGCTTTTGCTAAGATGGCATTTGGTTTTGGAATGAAGGTGATTTCTTACAGTCGTCACAAAAAAGTTGGTGCTGTTTATGATTTTATTGAGCAGGTTGATTTTGATACGCTTTTGAAAGAATCTGATGTTATTTCAATTCATGCTCCTTTTACTAGTGATACGGCTGATACTTTTAATAAATCTGCTTTTGATAAAATGAAGGATGGTGTGATTTTGATTAATACTGCACGCGGTGGACTTATTGTTGAAGAAGATTTGATGGCAGCGATTGAGAGCGGCAAAGTTTATGGTGCTGGACTTGATGTTCTGCGCGAAGAACCACCTCTTTGTGATAATCCACTTTTTCATTCTGACAAAACTGCGATTACGGGGCATATCGCATGGCTTACGAAGGAAAGTCGTCTGCGCGCTGTGGATATGGCTATTGATAATTTTGTGCATTATTTGAATGGAATTCCAACCAGCGTGATTAATTGATGATTGAATAGTGATAAGTTTTCAGTGGTTAGCGGCTCGTAGTAGGGGACGTGCGAACAAAAATTGCATTTGTGTGCGATTTGTTCGCCGAACCAGTACGAGCCGTTATTTTTTAACGCTAACACTAAAACTCGTAAAAACAAAGATTTGCCTTGTCTTGTACTGCCAAATTTTACACCATAACAAATTCAGTTTGTATGAGCTGCGAGTTTTCTAACACTTCGCCAAAATTGTGAGAATAAGGTCTGTCCCTGTTTTGCCTCGTAGTGGGTGCGTGCGAACAAAATTTGTGCTGGTATGATTGTAAAAATGGGGACACACCTTGCTTTTTTTTTGTTGCAATTAAAATAGGGACAGACCTTGTTTTTATTTGAACTCATAAACTCTTTATACTACAGATTTTTTCATCCATTTGCCGCTTTTTAGTCTTGTAATGTTTGAAATGCAACGCGCAAACCAGTCAATTGTCATTGCAATCCATACGCATAATACTCCTGGAATCGGGCTCCCAAGTTTACTGTTCAGCCAAGTCAATAGATACGCAAATCCAATTCTGAACACCCACATTATGACTATGGAAACGCTCATCAGATATTTTACATCGCCAGATGCCCTCAAAACTGCAGGAAGCGTCCATGCGGCTGGCCACATCAAAACGCAGCATGCACTGTGATACCATATCAGCATTTTAGCAAGATAATTTCCTTCTGCTGTGAGATTGTACCAGCTTGCAATTGTAGGTGTAAGCAGGGCAATAAAAATATTTTCCACCAAAATCATTACATATGCCCAAAACATTAATTTTTTTATGTATTGTTTTGCTGATTTATAATCGCCTGCACCAACACATTGTCCAACAATTGTGGTCAGCGCAAGCCCAGTCGCCGAAGCTGGAATTGTCGCCAAAAGTTCGATTGTGCTTGCAGTTGCATTGGCGGCAATCGAAGCAGTTCCAAAACTTGCAATCAGCGATTGTGTAAAAAGTTTTCCAATCTGAAACATTGCATTGTCAATTCCACTTGGAATTCCAAGCGCAAGAATCTTTTTTTGAATCCCAAAATCAAAACCCAGTTTAAGATATTTATGAATATGTAAATCCAGTTTTTGATTTCGAAGTACCATAATTACGATAATCCCTGCAACAGCACGAGAAATAAGCGTTGCCCAGCCTACACCTGCAATTCCCATATTAAATCCATACACAAAGATTGCATTCCCAATGATATTAAGAATATTCATTATAGTGGAAACATACATCGAAAGCTTGGAATTTCCCATGGAACGGAAAAGAGCTGTAGCTCCGTAATAAATTGAAATGAACGGAAAAGAAAATGATGTAATATAAAAATAGATAACAGCATTTTCCATAACATCTTTTTCAACTTTTCCATAAATCAGTCCAAGAATCTGACGATTCAATAAAACACACAGCAGCGTGATGATAATGGCTGATGCAAAACAAATCAAAATCAATTGATTCGAAACTTTTACAGCCATATCCTTTTTTTTAGCTCCCAAAGCCTGCGCGGCAACAACAGCACCTCCAGTGGCAAGAGCCGTAAAAATATAAATCAAAAGTGTTGCAATCGTGTTAACGAGGGACACACCTGAAACTGCAGTTTCTCCGGCACCTGAAACCATTATCATATCCGCCATACCGACTGTAACAGCAAGAATTTGTTCAATAACAAGAGGAATTACAAGTTTTAAAAGAAATTTTCTGTCAAAAGTGATGTTTGAAATGGATTGTACATTTTGCATAAATAACCTCCAGTTATTAATAACAGACTAAATATCGAGTTTTTTTATTTTCATTTTTTGGGTGGCTTTTTGCTTCGCCAGCCCTTACAATCCTTGCCACGGTTTAAAATCGAACACTCAAGGTTCGAGCAAACAAAGCCTTCGCTGAAATGCCAGTACTTTGTAACACATTTTTTACGAGTTTTTAGCGGTAGCGTTAAAAAAACTCGAGGCTCGTGCAAACAAAATTTCCGTTGGTATGATAGTTCTCAGCACGAGCCTCAGCACGAGCAATATCACGAACCAAAACCTGGGACAGACCTCGTTTAATTAACCTCGTCTGTTTTAACCTAAATTCTGAATCAAAAACATAATGTCAATTTTTTCTAAATCACATTAATTTCTTCAGATTTTTACAAATCGACATAATATTGCTTTTTTACAAATAAAGTCAATTTTTTTTATAAAAATCATTAGAAAATTGTAAAAAATACAAAAAAGAAAAATTATGTTTTGTAAAGATTTTATAGTTTTTCTTTTTGCGTATAGATAAACTGCGAAACATAAAAATTATTCTGAGTTTTTGAGAGGTAAATTATGGATTACAAAATGCTTTTGAGAGAGTCAATCAAAAATCTTCCTGACAGTAAACGTGCGGCAAGACAGCCTGTTAGTAGTTATACGACACCTGATATTTACCGTCTGAATTATAATGAGAGTGCTTATGGTCCAAGTCCTTTGGCTTTGCAGGCTTTGAAGGAGGCTTCTGAACGCCCGAACATTTATCCTGACTGGTTTTCTGTTGAATTAAAGTCTGATTTTGCAAAACTGCACGGTCTTCCCGATATGATGCACGTTTCTGTAGCAACAGGTTCCAGTGCCATCATCAATATGCTTGGTGAAATATTTTTGAATTATGGTGATGAAGTCGTTCTTGGAGATCCAAGTTATGAAGCTTTCCGTGATACAGTAAATGTGAATGGAGGAATTCCTGTCATGGTTTCTCTTGATGATAGCATGACTTACAATCTTGATGCAATGCTTCATGCTATAACTCCAAAAACAAAAATGCTTGTTGTCTGCAATCCAAATAATCCAACTGGAACTTTTGTGGATTCAAAAAAACTTGAAGAATTTATCAGAAAAGTGCCAGAACATGTAATTGTTGTTGTGGATGAAGCATATTTGGAATTTGTTTCAAAGCCAGAAACTTACAGTATGATTAAGTTGATTTCTGAAGGTTACGAAAAACCTCTAATCGTTCTTAAGACTTTTTCGAAAGCTTACGGCATGGCAGGATTGCGAATTGGTGTTGCTGCAGCAAATCCTGAACTTATTTCTTTCCTTGGAAAATCTGGTTCTGCATGGAACATCAACTTTTTGGGACAAAGGATGGCTGATGCTACTTTGAAAGATCAGGAATATATCAAAAAGATTTCAGCATTAAACCAAATTGAGCGTGATAAAGTTTCAGGTGAACTGGAAGCTTTGGGATGTAAAGTTTACAAATCACAGACAAACTTTATTCTATTCAAAGCTCCAAAACTTGAGAACACTGAAATTTCTGCAAAACTTGCTGAAGAAAAAATTCTGATAGGTTCTCCAATCGGAATGAATCGTGTGAGTTTAGGTACTTCACAAATGAATGATAAGTTTATCGAAGTCATGAAAAAAATATTAAAATGATTGGTTTATTTTCTTAAGAATGGTTTGTACTAAAAATATAAGTTACTCCGCACAATAAAAAAATTATTTTTTCCGACTGACTTCCCCAAAATCCCTATTGAGTCAGTCGTTTTTTTTGTGATAATCTTCTTCGGAATAAGATTAGTTCGTGCCGAGCGGACAGAATAAATGGTTGTTTTGAAAAAAACAAATGTTAAAAGAGTAGAGCTGCTATTGCGGTCTTTTTTACTGGAGGAGACATGATTACTGTAAATGAAATATTAAATTTAACATTATTCAAAAAATTTCAGATTCTGACGGGAAAACAATATCTTTCTAATACGGTAACTACTGCGGTAATTCTTGAATATGAAAGTAGCCGCATTCAGTATGCAGGATATTGTTACGGATATTTTGTGCTTGTTTCTTATTTTTTTGCATCAACAAATCCAGATTTGGTACACGGCACGCTTCGAAATCTTATTCAAAAGCATGTATCTGGCATTGCATTAAAAATTTTGCCGGAAGAAAATCTGCCGGAAGACATTGTAAAACTCGCAGAAGAAAATCACGTGCCGATTTTGACATTTTATGATGAATTTATGGAAGATTTGATTATCAATATAAATGAATCAATGAAAACTCGAGCGCAATATGTTATTCATGAAGAAAAACTGAATACAATCTTGAATGAAAAAAAGGATTTTGATGAAGTTTATAGAATTGCTCTTGAAATAAATCCCGATTTTAAGAAAAAAGTGATTAGTGCCTGTTTGATTTCAAAAGAATCTGCAACAAATCTTCAAGTGCATACATATTTTGACAGTCTGATGTATCATCGTTCAAGATTAGATATTTCAAATCACTGGACTTTTGTAAAATTAGGTTATAACGTTATCCTTATTTGCTCATTTGATGATGATGAGATAAAAGATTTACACGCGTTGTCTTACATAAAAAGTATAATGACTCAAAATGTATTTTTGCCTGGAGCTTTTTACATTGGTTACACTGCAGAACCTGTGGAATTGGGAAATCTGAGGGAATCTCTTACAAAAGCACAGATTGCAGGATTAGTCTGCAAATTTCAAAATCTGGAAACTCTTTCTTATAAATATGTGGGCATTTATAAATATATAATTTCGCTTGTTCATGATGAAATTCTGTGTAATGAAATAAAAGAAAAAATTGCAATTCTGGAAGATTATGATGCAAAACATGAAGCAAACCTTATCAGGACATTGGTTTCATATGTAAACAATAATGGAGATTTTGCAGCAACTTCTGAAGAATGTTATCAGCACACGAACACAATTCGTTATCGGATAAAAAAAGCAGAACAGCTTCTTGATTTGGAAGAAAGCACAGCTGACCAAGAAATCTCGATAATTATCCGCTGCTACCATTTGATAAAAAACGGTTTAGAGTAAAGAACGCAAAAAAAAGCATAGTTCGCCAGTTGACTGCGGCAGCGTAGCTGCGTGGTGCAGGGTTTTAAGCTGCACGGCGTACCAGAGCTGGAGCTGGCGTGCGTTAGCACGAGTCCGTTAGGACTGGAGCGATAGCGGAACAGCGCAAGGTCTGTTGGAAAACTGCACTTTGCTGAAAAAAAGGGTACGACCTTGCTTTACACGAAAGTATATCACTTATTTTGTTTTTCGGTGATGTTACATTGTCCGGAGCAACTGCAGCAGCATGAGCAGCAGCCTGTTTTGTTTTTTTTGGCATTTACTCGTTTTTTGCAAATTGATTTTACTGCTAGTGTCACTATTAAAAAAAGGAGAACGGAAACTATTATTGTACCCATATTAACCTCTCTTATTTTTATTCAGGAGTTAATACAACCCCTGAAAACGAGCGAGTCAAGGCCTTGAGCGAAGCGTGCCTTGACCGGTCGTATTTTTTCTAAAAATCATATAAATCAATGCGGCGGTTATAACAAATCCGATTATTATTTCAAAAATATCACTAATTCCATTTGCTTGTCCAGTGAATAATTTTCCCATTTGATTTACGATGAATGAAATTATGTATGCGAATCCACATTCATAGCCGATTGCAAACCAGATCCATTTTTTACTGTTCATTTCCCGTTTGATTGCTCCCATTGCGGCAAAACAAGGAGCACAAAGAAGGTTGAAAATGAGGAATGACATTCCTGTTACATGAGTAAACACTTGTGCCATATTTGTGTATGCTTGTGATCCCCCGTAAAGAATGCCCATTGTTCCTACTATATTTTCTTTTGCAACAAGTCCGGTTATTGTTGCTACAGTTGCTTGCCAGTTTCCGAAGCCAAGTGGTTGGAAAATCCAACAAATTGCACGTCCTATGCATGCAAGAACTGAGCAATCCATTTGATTCTCATCTATCATCATGAATTTTCCATCTACCCATCCAAAATATGATAAAAACCAGATGATAATTGTTGAAAGAAGGATGATTGTTCCTGCTTTTTTTATAAATGACCAGCCGCGTTCCCACATTGAACGTAAAAGGTTTCCAATTGTCGGAAGATGATATGCAGGAAGTTCCATAACAAATGGGGACACATCTCCAGAAAACATTTTTGTTTTTTTGAGCATGATTCCAGAAATTAAAATAGATGCTATACCAATGAAATAGGCACTTGTTGCAATCCATGCTGAACCGCCGAAAATCGCACCTGCAATCATTGCGATAAATGGTGTTTTTGCTCCGCAGGGGATAAATGTTGTTGTCATGATTGTCATTCTGCGGTCACGTTCACTTTCGATTGTTCGGCTTGCCATGATTCCTGGTATTCCGCAACCAGTTCCCACCAGCATTGGTATGAATGATTTTCCAGATAATCCAAATCTTCTGAAAACGCGGTCCATAATAAATGCGATTCGGGCCATGTATCCACAGGCTTCTAAGAATGCAAGAAGAAGGAAAAGCTCAAGTATTTGTGGGACAAATCCCAAAACGGATCCGACTCCTGCGACAATTCCATCAAGAATTAATCCTTTCAGCCAGTCTGCGCAGTTAATTTTGTCTAACCCTGATTCAATTATTGATGGAATGCCTGGAATCCAGATTCCAAAAAGATGAAATCCATCTCCAAATAATCCGTCATTTGCCCAATCTGTTGCTGCAGCTCCAACTGTGACCATTGCAATGTAATAAACTGCCCACATTATAACTGCGAATATTGGAAGGGCTAAAAATCTGTTTGTAACAATGCGGTCTATTTTATCTGATGTTGTAAGCGCACTTGATTTATTCTTTTTTGTAACGCACGACTTGATGATTGATTCGATGTATTTATATCTTTCAGAAATAATAATGGATTCGGAATCGTCATCCATTTCTTTTTCACATTTCTGAATATCAGTTTCAATATGAGAGAGTGTTTCTTCGGAAATCTCAATTCCTTCTGTTTTCTTTAATTGTTCGGCTACTTTTGAATCTCTTTCGAAAAGTTTAACAGAATACCAACGTTGTTTTTCTTCTGGGAGATTATGTTGAACTGCTTCTTCTATATGAGCGAGAGTATGTTCGATGCAGGAATCAAATCTGTGCTGATATTTCATCTGTTTTTTTCCAGATGCTGTATCGACTGCCGCCTGAGCAACTTCTTTGCAGCCTTTGTTTTTTAATGCTGATATTTCATATACCTGACAACCGATAATCTGTGCCAATTCTGAAAGATGAATTTTGTTTCCTTTTTTTTGAACAACATCCATCATGTTCACAGCGATAATCATTGGAATTCCAAGTTCTGCAATTTGTGTTGTAAGATATAAATTTCTTTCAAGGTTTGTTCCGTCTATGATATTAATGATTGCATTGGGGCGTTCGTTCACAAGATAATTTCTTGAAATTACCTCTTCCATGGTATTTGGTGAAAGTGAATAGATGCCCGGTAAATCTATAATATCTGCATCTTTGTATCCTTTTAATTTTCCTTCTTTTTTTTCGACTGTTACTCCCGGCCAGTTTCCAACAAACTGATTTGAACCTGTGAGAATATTGAATAGAGTCGTTTTTCCTGCATTTGGATTTCCTACAAGTGCAATTTTCATTTGATTACCTCCACTTCGATAATTTGAGCATCTTCTTTGCGAACGCTTAATTCATAACCACGTACTGTGATTTCAACAGGGTCGCCAAGAGGTGCAACTTTTCTTACAAAAATGAGAATACCTTTTGTGATTCCCATATCCATGATTCTGCGTTTCAGGACGCTTTCTCCAGAGATTTTTACAACTTGAACAGTTGTTCCTGGTTTTACATCTTTTAATGTCATATTTTCTCCTATAAAAACACCGCGTTAGCGGCGAGCCATGTCTGGCTTGGAATTAGTTTATTTATAAAAAAGTTCGCCAGTTGACTGTGGCAGCGAAGCTGCGTGGTGCAGGGTTTTAAACTGCACGGCGTACCAGAGCTGGAGCTGGCGTGCGTTAGCACGAGTCCGTTAGGACTGGAGCGATAGCGCAACAGCGTAAGGTCTGTTGGAAAACTGCACTCTGCTGAAAAAAGGGGACAGACCTTGTTTAATACCGGATTCAGATAATGATTTTTTCTGCAAGTTCACGGCTGACGGCGACTCTTGCATCTTTTATCTGAACGATAAGATTTTTATTCATTACTGAAATCACACAAACTTGAGCTCCGCAGATAAAACCTAGATTTTCCAGGTGCCGTTTTGTTTCTTCTAAACCGGCAATTTTTTTTACTAGATATTCTTCACCAATGTTGGCCATAAATAAAGGCATAATTACTCCTAAAAAACACCCCGTTAGCGCAACACATTTATGTGTATCGCATGGAGGCGCACCTCCTTTTTAAAAAAATCTGATTGATCAATAGATTGTTTAGCAGTAATTAAAGTTAGTTGTAACTAATCTAAATTAAATAAAGTATAGTTAGTTTTGGCTAACTTTGTCAATAGAAAGGAAAGTATTATTCAAATGGCTGAAATTGCGCCATTTGAATAAATTTAGAGTTTCTTGCGAAACTCTTTTATTTGACTGTCCGCTAGGCGCGGACGAATCAAAAACTTTCGAAAGTTGATACTTTCTTCAAGTTTTTGATTTTAAGGAAGAAATTTTTTATAATCCACAGTTGAAATCTAGGACTTTTGGTTGATTTTTGATATGTTTGCCTATGATTTTTTCCATCCAGATCATGTCGAACCATTTGTCGAATTTGTAACCGCATTTGTGAAATGTTCCGACAAGTTTGTAACCCATTTTCTGATGAAATCTGTAGCTGTCATTTGTGAGATATTCGTTTTCTTCTTCAGCAAAAGCAATGCAGGCATTTACGTTCAAAATATTTTGTTTTTGCAAAAGTTGTTCTAGTTTTTTCAATAAAAGTTTTCCGACTCCACAATGGCGGAAATCTTTGTCTACATAAATTGAAGTTTCAACAGACCAATCATAAGCGGCTCTTGTTTTGAAAGCACCAGCATACGCATATCCAATTATTTTTTTTTGATTATTCTGATTGATTTCGGCTACAATGTAGGGATATTTTTTTAGTGTATTTTCTATTCTTTTTGAAAAATCTTGTAATGAAGGGACATCCCATTCAAACGAAATTGCTGTATTTTTGACATAGTAAGAATAAATTTTCAGAATTTCATCTGCATCTTCAATTTTTGCAATACGAAGTGTAATTTCATTTGTTTCTATTTTCTGTTTTTGCATAATTCGCTCCATTCTACAGGTTCTGGGATTTCAAATTTCATTTTTTCTCCAGTTTGAGGATGATAAAACTCAAGTGTTCGGGCATGTAGACAAAGTCTGGAAAATGGATTTGTTTTTGCGCGATGTTCGATATCGCCGGCGAGTGGAAAACCGTGCGCTGAAAGATGTGCTCGTATTTGATTTTTTTTTCCAGTTTCGAGTTCCAGTTCAAAAAGTGCAAATTTTTCATTTTTTTCGATAAGATGATAATGAGTTTTTGCTTCCACTGTTTTAAAAGCTCTGCCGTTTTTTGCTTTATCATTGTTTTTTGGAACAAAACCTATGTGATGAGCATTTTTCGCAAGTTCATCGCAAATAATTCCTCGGTGATTTGAAAGAATTTCTGCATCTGCATTTTTCGAGATTTCTGAAATGCACCGATAAAGACGTTCTGTAACTATTTTCTGCCAGTTGTTCATCATTTTTTGTTGTATCGGTCTGGAAAGTGCAAACATCATTACTCCACTTGTATCACGGTCGAGCCTGTGGACGGCAAAAGGGTGATGTTTTGAATTGGCAAGACCTTTTTTTCGCATTATTTCTTCAAGAATGTTTATCGCTGTTTTTTGACTGCATCCAGGATATGGTACGCTTAGGAGACCTTCAGGTTTATTGATTACAACTATCCACTGATCTTGATATAAAATGTCAAAATTTGATGGACAAAATTGTTTTGAATTTTTGTTTGACATGAGAGGTTAAAATCCTCCTTTTTGGGTTCGACGTTGCTTTGGAGTAATCCCTCTTATTTTTTTATAAGTTCGAATAAAGTGGCTTGCATCAGTAAAACCAGTTTCCTGACTGATGTAATCCAAAGTTTTGTCTGTATATAAAAGAAGTGTATCAGCTTTGCAAATTCTGATGAATTCGATGTATTCTTTGCATGTTCTTCCATATTGATTTTTAAATTGTTTTGCAAAGTTTGAATAACACATTCCGCATTTTGATGCTAAATCTTCTATATTGATGTTTTCTGACGAATGAGCATCAATATATTCCAGAACAGAAAAATCCTTTGAACTGAACTGATCAAATGTTGATTTTGTGCTGAATTTAAATCCATGTTTTAGCCAAATTCTAAAAACTGTTGTAATAATTAAACTAATTGTGGATGCAACTTTTATATCATAACCGAATTCTTTGTGATTAACTTCCCAAATACAGTTTTCAAAAAAGAGTTTTACGGCATCATATTTCAAATCCTCTGCAAGAAGAAGATTTGATGGAGGATTCTTTTGATTGTCCGAGTTTAAAAGTTTCGGAAGTTTTGGAGAACCTGGTGTTGTATTTGATAAGATCATATCATCAAATTTGATTGCGTAAAAATAGGCGGATTGGTTGGCAGCATCTTTTACCGGATAATCTAAAAATGAATGAATCTGTTTTGGGTGAAAAATGATTAAATCACCTGGATTCATTGTGTATTTGCGACCGTCAACTTCAGCATACAGAGAGCCGCTTACAAGATAAATCATTTCTGTAAAATAGTGCCAGTGAGGTTTTACAGTTTTCCAATTGCCAGTAAATGCTTGAAATGGGGCGTTCAGGCTGTCACTATATTCAAAAAGTTCATCCATATTTTAATACCTTTTTCTCAAAAAAAACTTATCCCGTGTATCGGTTGATGTTTATAGAGTTTTGTACAATTTTTGTTTGCTTTTTTTATACCACATAAACAAAAGTAATGCTAGACTCAAATCAAAAACAAATAAAACAGGGAAACACCTTGGTTTAAACTGCTGTATAAATGAGTTTTTAGCGGAGCGTTAAAAAAACTCACGGCTCGTGCAAACAAAACTTACATGGGTGTCTGTTTTTTCAACACGAGCCATGGACAGAGACCTTGGAAAAAAAAGGTTTAGGGGGATTTGATGAAAGTCAAAAAAAGTGCATTTTCTTGGATTTGGACTTATGTAAAAAAGTATCGTTTTTTAATGATAATAGGATTAACGTTAAGTTCTCTTGTGGCAGCATTAAATATGATAAATCCACTCATCACAGGAAATATTGTTGATAAAGTTATCAAAGGTGGACAGCACAGCATTTTACTTCCAATGATTCTTGTAATGATTTTCACAACTCTTGGAAAATCAATTGTGCGTTACACTTATCAGGTAATTTTTGAGCATTGTTCCCAAAATGTAATTTTAAAGATGAGGGAGGATTTATATTCACATATTCAGACTTTAGATTTCAGCTGGTATGATAAATCTCCTTCTGGAAATGTTATGACACTGTTGACTTCAGATTTAGATAAAGTCCGTCATTTCGTAGCATGGACTCTGTATCAGATGCTGGAAAACCTTTTAATCTATATTTTTTCTATAATAACCCTTTCTACAATAAATTGGAAACTGACACTTGCTTTTTTAGTAATTGCACCTCCAGTTTTATTTTTTGTGCAAAAGTTTAAAGTAAACATTAGACCTGCACACATGAGAGTACGGGATCAGTTTGCGGTTTTGAACACAAAAGTCGGTGAAAATATCGAAGGAAATCGTGTTGTAAAAGCATTTGTCCGTGAAGATTATGAAATTCAGACTTTTCAAAAGGAAAACGAGGCTTATAAAGATGTTTCGGTAAATAATGCTGATATCCGAGTAAAATATACACCATGGATAGAAGCGCTTTGTAATCTTTTGCCAGTCATTTTGATTTTGTTTGGAGGTTACCTTGTAATCAAACAGGAAATGACAATTGGACAGCTTGTTACTTTCAATGGTCTCATGTGGGCATTTACTCAGCCAATTAATATGTTTGGAACTCTTGTTGATAATACTCAGAATTTTAATGCATCGGCAGACAGACTCTATGAACTTCATCTTGCTAAACCAAAAATCACAAATTGCAAAAATCCTGTTGTTCGCGACGAATCAATAGTTGGGGAAGTGGAGTTTAAAAACGTATCTTTTACCTACAACAAAACCCCAGTATTGAAAAATATCAGTTTTGTGATTAAACCTGGTGCTACGGTGGGGATTTTAGGACCAACTGGAAGTGGAAAATCAACACTGGCTAATCTTTTATGCCGCTATTATGATGTTTCAGAAGGAGAAATCCTGATAGATGGGATTAATGTAAAAGAGTATGACTTGCAGTATTTGAGAAAAAATGTAGGAATAACAATGCAGGAAGCTTTTCTTTTTAGTGATACTGTCGAAGGAAATATTTCATTTGGAAATCAGAATGCTTCTTTTGAAGATATTGATAAAGCAAGTGAACTTGCAAGGGTAAAAGATTTTATAAACGATTTGTCCGATGGATATCAGACGATTGTTGGAGAGCGTGGAGTTGGCTTAAGTGGCGGTCAAAAGCAGAGAATCGCACTTGCAAGGCTATTCCTGGCTAATCCTAAAATTATGATTTTAGATGATACAACTAGTGCTGTGGATAATGAAACAGAATATAAAATCAGGCAGTCTATTAAAAGTCAAAGTCAGGGACATACCTCGTTTATAATTAGTCACAGAGTTTCGTCATTTGAAAATTGTGATGTAATTCTAGTTTTGCAAAATGGTGAATTAGTTCAAATGGGAAGTCATGAGGAACTTATGGCACAATCTGGATACTACAAAACTGTTTGGGATGAACAGAATGAAATATAAGGCTCAAGTCCGAAAAAACAAGGTCTGTCCCTGTTTTTCAGGATTAAAACGAGGTAAAGATTATGCTTGAACAGAGAATTGGCAAATTAATAAGGAATTCAATTTGCATTAGTTGCTACAGTATTTTTTGAGGAGGTTTAATAATGGCACGAAATAAGTTTGATACAGACGAAGAAATAGAACAGAAAGTAAATCCAAGAATCATTTTGAGGCTTTTTAAATGGATAAAACCATTTTCAGGTTGGATGGTTTTATCTTGTTTGTTGATGCTTTTATCATCAGCAATATCATTGACAAGTCCATATCTAATCAGAATGGCGATTGATACAGCAATTCCATCACAGAACTATAGAATGCTTATAATCATATCAATCATTTTGACAGTTTCTACAATTGCAGTACGATTCTTGCTCGCTGGAAAACTGAAAATCATGACTCGAGTGGCACAGAAGATTATTGTAAACATCAGAAAAGATGTATTTACAAAATTACAGTCACTTCCATTTACATATTTTGATAGCCGACCTCATGGAAAAATTCTTATTCGTGTTGTAAATTATGTTAATTCACTCTCTGATTTGCTTTCAAACGGAATTATTCAACTTGTAAGTGATCTTTTTACTCTTATAGTCATAATATGTTTTATGTTTGCAATTGATCCAAAACTTACTCTTGTTTCAATGGCAGTACTTCCTGTTCTTTTTATCGTCCTTATATGTATGAAAAAAGCTCAACATGAAGCATGGAAACAGGAAAGTTACAAACGTTCAAATCTTACAGCATATCTTTCTGAAAGTTTGAATGGAATGAAAGTGACACAAAGTTTTGCCAGGGAAAAGGTAAATCAGGGAATATTTGACGAATTGTGTCTTACATGTAAAAAAGTCTGGATGAAAGCAGTAAATATTAACAATATAATTTGGCCGGTGGTAGATAATCTTTCAACAATTGGAGTTGCTCTTGTTTATCTGGCTGGTATAAACTGGCTTGGAGTTGGAGTATCAATTGGAACTCTCGTTGCATTTGCAGGATATATCTGGCGTTTCTGGGCACCAATACAGAATCTTGGAAATTTTTATAATTCTATGGTAACGACTGGAGCATATGTAGAGCGAATATTTGAACTTCTTGATGAAGATGAGGATATTACAGACCGACCTAATGCAAAAGAATTACCACCAATTCGTGGACACGTTCAGTTTGATAAAGTTAATTTCAGCTATGAAAAAGGAAATCCTATTCTCAAAGATATAAACTTTACAATAACTCCAGGAATGAGTGTAGCTATTGTAGGACCAACAGGAGCTGGTAAAACAACTATTATTAATCTTTTAAGCAGATTTTATAATCCAGATAATGGAAAAATTTTGATAGATGGACTTGATATTATGGATTTGCAGATAAAGTCTATCAGAAAGCAAGTTGGGGTTATGCTGCAAGATTCATTTTTATTCTCTGGTACAATTATGGATAACATTCGTTATGGTAGACTTAATGCTACAGATGAAGAATGTATTGAAGCTGCAAAAACAGTTATGGCACATGAATTCATTAGTTCATTTCCAGAGGGATATGATAAAATTCTTACTTCGAATGGTGGAGGATTAAGTCAGGGACAAAAACAGTTAATAAGTTTTGCTAGGGTGCTTTTGAGTGATCCACGTATTTTGATTCTTGATGAAGCAACCTCTTCTGTAGATACACATACAGAAAAAGCATTACAGCAAGGGTTAAATCACCTTTTAAAAGGTCGTACAAGTTTTATTATAGCACACCGTCTTTCAACAATTCGGAATGCTGATATAATTTTCTTTGTTGATCATGGGGAGATTGTTGAGCGTGGAAATCATGAGGAACTATTAGCATTAAATGGAGATTATGCGATGATGGTAAATAGACAAGGAAAGTGAAACAGGAAAGATTTTTAGAATTAAGGGACAGACCTCGTTTTATTGACATCTTTCCAATTCTTTTTCATTTCACAAAATCAGAATGATAGAAAAAAAGTGGAAACCTCTATGCCAAAGCTACAATCTGTCTTGGAATTTCTGTAACTCTGGAAATTTGTGTGATATTCATACAGATTTTTTTCAGATATCTAAGTGCTTGTTTCATTTCGTCATGACTTTTGGTTTTTATCTGTGATGGATAATCAATTTTTAGTTTTTATTTAATAATTATACTACATCGAGTGTCACTCATCACGGGAACGTTTTCATATTCCATACATAAATCTGAGTTTTGTGTTTGTATAAACTCCTTAAGAGAAGTCTTATTCTGAAAAATAGTAAAAACATATTCTGTATTGACAAAAGAAGTTGTTGTTTCATTCATCACAAACTGATAACTGCTCCATTTGTACTGAAAACACTTACACATATTTGCCTTTTCTGGATTTTGAAGGATATATCTGAATACTGTTTGAAAATATTCATCTGTTTCAACAGGTTCACTTTTGAATCTGCCATGAAAAAGATGTCCGCAGCGGTCATATTTCCTGTTGAAATACATTGCATAGCTAGTTGCGAGTTTTTGAACAAACTTACTTAGATTTGGATTCGCTTTTCCAACTAGAAGGTGAATATGATTATCCATCAGACAGTAGGCATATAGTTCAATACTGGTCTGTTCTGAGTATTTTTCAATTCTATTAAGCATGAACAAACGGTCAGCATCATTGTAAAAAATATCCTGCCTGTTATTTCCGCGCAGAATAACATGATAAATCTGAGATTCACTTTTTTTCCTGGATTTTCTTGGCATTTTTTGGTCTCCTATATATAATATAGGTTTAACCTTTCAATTTTAGGAAGTGAAAAGTGATTTTTTTTTAAATAATTGAGATAAAAATAAGTAAAAAAAGAATCACATCATAATTTTTTATATTTTAAGTAAAAATAAAGAGCTGTACTCATTAATGCATGAGGAAACTCAGCAGTGCCCATACCTTGTAATACATCATTTTTTGGAATCTCAATAAAATTGATAAATTCATCCTGATCTAAATGTTGAATTCCTGTCGAAATCAAATCTTCTGCCAGATATATATGAACATGATTGCTGAAAAGAGCAGGATTTGGATTTGTTATACCAAGTTTTATGAGTTTTTTTGAAACAAAACCAGTTTCTTCCTTCAGTTCTCTAAGAGCAGCAGTTTCAGGTTTTTCATTCTTTTCAATGACACCACCTGGAAATTCTACACTTAAAGATTTTTCTCCATGACGCCATTGCTTTACCATTAAAAAATTCTCGTCTCTTTCAGGAATAACAATAACCCAATCAGGTGCATTCATAATAATATAATCACCCTCAAAACCATTTTGTGAAATATTATGTTGAGATGTTATATCACAGACAATTGTTTTTAGAAGAATTTTAGATTCTCCTGTTTTCCATATCAGATTTTCATCATTTTTATTAAAGTAATTATTCATAAAATATCCAAGTAATATTGATATAAAAATTATACCATTTCTAAACAAAAAGGGACAGACCTTGAATAATAAAAAAGGACAAAAAAAACAGGGACAGACCTTGAATAATACACAGAATTTCCTCACTATAGAAAAAGGTTGACAGAATGTGATGGGGGAGATTGTCTAAAAACTCAAAGCCCTAGTGTTAAATTTGATGGAAAAGACAAAAAACGACACTAAATATGGGGTTTGAGGAAGAAAAAACAACCAAAAATGTAGTTTTTAGACAGTCTGGGGGGGGGTATCATTAAAGGATAGTTTTCAATGAACAAAACTAAATCAAATACAAATAGGAGAAATTATGAAAAAAAGATTATGTACACTTGTAACTACTTTTCTTGTTATAAGTGCATTTTTTATGTCATGTGGTCAAAGTCCTCATGAACATAGTTTTGCAACTGAATGGTCTACGGATGCAGAAAATCACTGGCATGCAGCAACTTGTGAACATTCTGACCAAGTGAGTGAAAAAGGTGCCCATACTTTTGGAGAATGGGTAGAAACTACAGAAAACAAAACACGAGAATGTTCTGTATGTGGTTACAAAGAAGTTAGTGAAAATTGTACTCATGAATTTGGAGAATGGGTAGTAACAAAAGGAGCTACAGAAGAAAGCGAAGGTGAAAAGGCAAGAACTTGTTCTTTATGTGATTACAAAGAAACAGAAGTAATCCCTATGCTTCCTCACAAACATACATTTGCAACAAAATGGAGCAGTGATGCAGAAAATCACTGGTATGCTGCAACTTGTAAACATTCAACTGAAGTAAAAGATAAAGCAAAACATACTTTTTCAGGTTATACAGAACAAGGAATAAAAGGAAGAAAATGTTCTGTTTGTGAATATGTTGATATTTCAAGAGTTAAAGTTCCTACATTTGAATATGATGCAGAAAACTCAACGGTTTCTATTACGTGTGAAACTGAAAATACAACAATTTATTACACAACAGATGAAACAGATCCAACAACTTCATCTACTGAATATAAAGAACCAATAGACTTCACAGAAGGAATGATTATAAAAGCTTTTGCCGTTTGTAAAGATATGGTAAGTAGCGATGTTGCTACTTTTAAATTTGTAAAAATTTCTTATTCAACAGAATATGATGAGGCTCCAGAAGGAAAATCTGTAATTGTTGGAACAACTTTAACAGAAGATGATTTACCAACTTTAGAAAACGAAAATTATTACTTTGATGGCTGGTATATTGACGCTACAAAAGTAGAAGTTGGGTACAAAGTAGAAAAAGATATTACTTTAACAGCAAAATGGAGCCAGCCTTCTTTAAATTTTACAATTGAAATTCAAAATCCTAATGATTCTGATGAAAAATTAGCAAAACAAATTCGTGTAGAGCCAAGGAAAAATGGTGATGGAAGCATTGATTATAATCAGTATGATATTTATCCACCAACAGAACCAAGTTTTGATAATTATTGGTGGACTTTCATGGGACAAACACAAAAATACGGCTCATCAAACTTATACTATATTGGTTTATACAGTTATCCAAAAGGTGTTTATCCTGTTAAGTTAGAAATTCCAGAATCCGAATTTACTGTAATTATCTATATTGAAAAGAAATAAAAAGGAGGTGAAGAATGAAAAATAAAATAAAATCAATACTATCAATTTTATTTGTTGGTTTTGCATTAATTCTGAGTTTTTCTTGTAACATGGGAATTATTGAGATAGAACAAAAAGAAGAAGCGTATCTTTCTATTGGAATGGAAGAAAATGCTAGAATGGTAATGCCTTCGTTAAAAAAAGAACTAATAACAGATATTAAGTTATACAAAAATTCTGAAACAGAACCTTTGGGAAAATGGGATAATTATGACTCTATGAAGGATGCAAAAATTCCAATGGCAGTTGGAGAATATGAATTAAAATTAGAGGCAAACTTAGGAAGTTTTTCTTTAGAAGATACTAAAAACGTAAACATAATAAAAGGAGAAAACTCTGTAAATTTTACTCCTAGTCCTAAAGTTTCTTTCCAAGAAGGTGTGGGGGATGTAAAGATTACACTTTCTTATGAAGGAAATGGTGATGTTTCTCAAGGCATATTTCAGATTCGTGATATTTGGAATGAAAATTATCATTATGGACAACTAGAATCATCATCAAATGGAAAACTTGTTTTCAAAGCAACAGATTTACCATGTAAAAATTATTATTTTACAGTTCAAGCAAAAGTTGGCGACAAATGGGCAACTTACTCTGATTCAATGACAATTATTCCAGATATGACTTCAGAAGGGGAATTTACTTGTAAATTAACAGATGCACCTGTATTACCTTCAACTAAAGTTACTATTATGAATGGTTCTAATAAAGTAACAGAAAAAGATTTGTGTGCAAATGCGTCATTTTATGACATATTCAAATCAATTATTACTACAGAAGAAATTAATAACCTTACAGAAGAAGGTAAAATATTTTATGGGTTCAAAGATGAAAACGGAACCGAAGTAAACTTTGTTCCAGAAGAAGATTGTACATTGTATATAAATTGGCGTGAAGCAAAAACAGTTACTTTCAACACAAACGGTGGGTCTAATATAGAGCCAGGAAAAGTTCCTTCGGAAATATCAATGACAATTATTGAACCTACTTGGAACACAGGTTACTTTTATTTTGTTCATAGTTATTCATGTGAAAAATATATATCAAAACCTACAAAAGCTGGTTTTATTTTTGATGGATGGTTTTTAGATGAAGAATTAACAAAACCTGCAAGTTGTTCAGACTGGAGTAAATATTTTGATGTTACTGGCGACTTTACTGTTTACGCAAAATGGGCAGAAGGGGATAAAATTAGTTTTGAAACAAATGGTGGAAGTGATATTTCTGAAATCATTGTAAAAAAAGGCTCTACAATTTCTATTAATATCTATAACAAAAGCATAGCTATCTTAGGCAAGTGGATTAATAATCCAACAAAAGAAAATTACGAATTTGCTGGATGGTATTTAGATTCTGGTTTTACAACACCTCTTGTGGATGGATATACAACAAATGAATCAGTTACACTTTACGCAAAATGGGCAGTTCCTTGTGTTATAACTTTTGAGTTGGATGGTGGAGAAGGTTCTATAGAACCATATTCTTTTAGACCAGGAGATAAAATTTGTTTCAAAATAGATGTGGATAATTCAGAATTTAGAATAAATAATTCTGCTGGTGGAGGGAATTATATAAGAGAAATACCTACAAAAGCTGGTTATAAATTTGCTGGATGGTATTTAGACAGAGAATATACAGAATCAATGAATAACTTAGCTAATGTAAGAACTTTTACAGAAGCAACAACAGTTTATGCAAAATGGGTAGAAGATAATTCACAAACTTATACAATAACATTTAATGTTGATGGCAAAACTTATACTACTAAAGATGTAACAGTTGGATGGAAGTATTTGACAAATGATCCTACCCCAATAAAAGAAGGTTATATTTTTGATGGATGGTATTTAGATTCTGAATGTACAAAGTCTGTAACATATTATTATTATGCTACTTTTATTGACAGTAACATCACAGTTTATGCAAAATGGGCAGAGCCATGTACAATTACGTTTAAAACAAATTGTGAACAAACTGTTGAATCTGTTGAAGTTCCTTATGGAAAAATAATTTGTTTAAATAGTAGTGACAGTGGATATTTCTATGTGAATACAGAGAATACAAGAGGGGGATATGCCACACTATCTTCAAGATTTCTTCCTGAAAATGATTCTTATGTGTTTGAAGGATGGTATAAAGATGAAGATTGTACAGAAACTATGATGGGATACGAAGGATATACAGTAATTACATCTGACATCACAGTTTACGCAAAATGGGCTACACCATATAAAATTTCTTTTGATGTAAATGGTGGTGATGATATTGAAATAGAACCTATTGAAGTTGTACCTGGTGATTCAGGATTTTTTATGCCCCACTATGACGGATTTGTTTTTAATTCAAAAAAACTAGGCTGGATACAACGAGATAATCCAACAAAAGATGGTTATTGTCTTGGAGGATGGACTAACCAAGATGGTAGTATCACTTATGATAATAGGGATTCTATATTGGAAGTGAATAATGATGTAACAGTTTATGCAAAATGGGTGAAGCCATGTACAATTACATTTGAAACAAAATGTGGTCAAACTATAGACCCTGTTGTAGTTCCTTCTGGAAAAAGAGTTTGTTTTATACATCATAACGAAGATATGTATTTCTATGTGTATGCAGATAATGGACAAGGGGGATATGCCCCATTAGCTGCAGTAACTATTCCTGAAAATGGTTCTTTTGTGTTTGAAGGATGGTATAGAGATGAAGCTTGTACAGAAACTATGATGAAATACGAAGGGTATTTAGAAATCACATCTGACATCACAGTTTACGCAAAATGGGAATAGTTTTACAAAAGAAAAATGACGCTTATTAATTAAAGTAAAAATTCTTTTTAAAGGCCACCTAAAGAAGAAAAATAGTTATTGTCATGTTTAAGAGGCTATAACTATGAAAAAAACTTTAGGTGGCTTTTTTTTCAATTTCCATTACTCGCTTTCACACACCAAAAATTTTTCTTTCCTCGTATATTAAAGTAATAGAATTATCTTGCATCATTTAGGTAAAATAACCTGTGTCTTATGAAAGATATTCCATTTCTTTCCTTGTAGCTTTGACTACGTAATTAAGACTGGAAGTCTTGCTCTGTATGACAGTTCACCAATAAGCAGGATGGTACTGTGATGCCGAATCTCTAACGAGGTTGTGAGTCTGCAGAGTCAAGATAATTCATATTTCACAAAATCTTTTCACCTTTGGGAGCAAGATCCTATGTTTTTTGTTGGTATCGATATCGCTAAAAAGACTCATCAGGCTGCCATCACTTCTGATGACGGCAAACTTATTGGAAAAGCCTTCAAGTTTTCTAATACCATTGACGGTTTCAATTTGTTTCTGGAAAAACTCGGTGCCGTCAGCACTGAACTTTCACAGTTCGAAATCGGCATGGAAGCTACAGGCCATTACTGGCTGAACCTCTATACCTGGTTAGCTGACAAGAATTTTAAGCTTCATGTCATTAATCCGCTTCAGTCTGATGCATTGCGAAATCTTTACATCCGCAAAACAAAAACTGATTCTGTAGATTCAAAAATCATTGCTGATGTTATCAGAATAGGACAATATTCCGAAACTCAGCTCGCTGATGACAAAATCATCTCTCTTCGAGATTTAAGCCGCCAGCGGTTCTATTTGGTCGACATGGTTTCTGACCTTAAACGAAAGATTATTGCCATGATGGACCGTGTTTTTCCTGAATATCAGGATTTTTTCAGCAATATGTTCGGAAAAACATCCGTCCAGGTTATGAAAGAATGTACTTCTCCAGAACAAATCCTTGAGATTCCAACTGAGAAACTCACCGAAATGCTTAAAAAAGCAAGCCGTGGTCGCTTTAAGGAATCAAAAGCAAAGGAACTTAAAGAACTTGCTTCAAATTCATTTGCTGCCATGTTCTCATCTGACATGATTTCACTTTTAATCCGTCAGATGCTTGAACAGATTGATTTACTCGAAAAGCAGATTTTTGATATCGAACAAATCATTGCTGCCCAATTTGCCGAGTTCAATACTAAACTTGCTACAATTCCAGGAGTCGGTACGACTCTCGGTGCAACAATTTTAAGTGAAATCGGAGATATTAATCGTTTTGAAAAACCAAAACAGCTTATCGCTTTTGCTGGTATGGATCCTTCTGTCAAACAGTCTGGTAACTTTGTTGGAACTGAAAGTCATATGTCCAAACGCGGTTCCCCTTTTTTACGACGTGCAATCTGGCTTGCAAGTGTAGTTGCTGTTTCCCATGATCCTCTTTTCAAATATCTTTTCCAGCAGAAAATGGCTTCTGGAAAAAACTATTCCCAAGCAATGGGCTATATATGTCATAAACTTCTTAACACCATTTTTGCCATTCTCAAAACTGGTGAAAAATATAAACCTATTTATCCTCCTGATATAGATGTTTCAAAATTGGCGAACGAAGCTATTAATTCTCAAAAATAATCTGTTGACTTTTTATAGCAGGTCTTTCTGTAATTTCCAATATTACTTTTTAGATATGAAAGTTTTACCTATTTATGAAATGACAATTTATAATGCCTTTTTGGTTTTTATTATTTTTAGTGTAATTGGTTGGATTTCGGAAGTTATTTTTGTGGGGCTTTTTGTAGAACACAAATTTGTTAACCGAGGATTTTTGCACGGTCCTTTGTGTCCAATTTATGGTTTTGGCGAGCTTGTGATTTTGCTTTTGCCTTCTAGATTATATTCTACTTGGATTCCTTTGTTTTTGGCGTCTATGGTTTTGTGTACTGTGGTTGAATATTTATCTAGTTGGATTTTGGAAAAGCTTTTTCACACTTTGTGGTGAGATTATTCCAAGCTTCCTTTAAACATTCATGGCCGAGTTTGTTTGATTATGTCTGTGCTGTTTGGATTTTTGGGACTTTTTGTAATTCGGTTTGCAATGCCTTATATTGTGGCACTTTTGAATTCTATTGGCATAGTTTGGGTCAAACGGTTTGCATTGATAATTTTGGCCATTATACTTGTTGATGTAACTTTGACGGTTAGAAAACTTGTTGATTTCCGTACTGCATTGTTAAAAATAAAAGAATTTGGAGAATCTTTAAAAACTCGCTACGGAAAAGAAGAATGGTTCAAAGGAAATACAATTTCAGAAATGATTACTTCTATTGAAGCTCACGATAAATTGGGAAAAGAAAAAATCCATCCACAATTGATGGAAAGTATTAAAAGGTTGCAGCAAAAACATCCTACAATTGAACGCTTTTTGTTACGGTTCCCTACAATTAAAAGTAGAGTTTACCCAGAAAGTATGAATCTTTTAAAACATCACTTTTTGCTGCGGCAAGAAAAAACAAAAGATAATCAACAAAACTCTATAGAAAAAGGATAAACAATAATACACAGAATTCAAAAAATAACTTTACATTTCAAAAAAAATCGTTTATCATTTGATAAATTATAAAAAAATAAGTTAAATAAATTTAAAATTCGAAATACAAGTAAAAAAAAGTATATAAATTTTGCCTTATTTAAATAAATAAAAGAACTTACCAAGATAGTTCAGATAAAAAGAAATAAAGATACCAAAAAGTGGATATGTAACTAAGAACAGCGGTTAAGTTTATAAATCGAAAAATAACAACAATATAAAAATAATAATAGAATAGTTGACAATCAATCTTATTGAACAGATCGATAGGAGCGAACAAATCAAAAACTTGAAGAAAGTTTTTGATTTCAAGGATGGTTTTTTTATGAAATATCAAAATCCAGTTTTAAGAGGGATGTATCCAGACCCTAGTATGTGTGCTGGTCCAAATGGAAAGTATTATATGGTTTGTTCATCTTTTCAATATTTTCCAGGAGTTCCGCTTTTTGAATCTGATGACATAATCAATTGGAGGCAGATTGGTCATTGTCTTACAAGAAAAAGTCAGCTTCTGTTAGAAAAAAATAATACAGGCTCGGGTATTTACGCACCAACAATCCGTTATAATAACGGAAGATTTTATATGGTCGTTACAAACGTTGAAAATATCGGGAATTTTTATGTATATACAGATGATATTTACGGCGAATGGTCTGAACCTATAAAAGTAGAACAAAGCGGAATTGATCCTTCTCTTTTTTTTGATGATGATGGCAAAGTTTATTTTATCTCGAATGGGAACGACCAACAGGGCAGAGCTTTTATCCAGATGAGTCAGATAGACATTACCACTGGCAAAAAAATCACCGAAAATGAACCACTTTGGTATGGTACAGGCGGAAGATACATTGAAGCTCCTCATTTATATAAAATAGACGGATATTATTACCTTTTAAATGCAGAAGGTGGAACTGAATATGGTCACATGGTAAACTATGCAAGATCAAAGAATATAAAAGGACCTTACGAACCGTTTCCACAGAATCCAGTTTTGACAAATAGAAATATGGGCGGATATCAGCTGCAGGGAGCTGGACATGGAGATATTCTTCAAACATCAGACGGAAGCTGGTGGTTCTGTCATCTTGCTTTCAGACAGATAGATAAATACATGCCGTTTCATCATCTGGGACGGGAAACATGTATAGAACCAGTTACGTGGAAGGATGGATGGTTCTATATCGGAACAGAATATGATAAACCGGAAAATACATTTTATGGTGAAAAAACAGCAAATGGATATAACCAGAAAATGGGCTTTGGACAGGCTTTGATGGAAGTTGAAATCCCACAAAGTCATCAGTTCAAAAAACAAAACTTTTCGTACAAAAAAACATTTGAAACAACAGACATAAAACTTGACTGGTGTTTTTTGTGTAATCCTCAGATAGAAAATTACAGCCTTTCTAAAAAAGAATTCATACTCACTTCTGGCGAACATACAATTGATACTCTTGAAAAAAGTCCAACTTTTATAGGAATCAGGCAGAGTGAATTCAATGAACAAACAGAAGTTGATTGTCAGCTGATAGAATCAACGGAACATTCCCAAGCGGGTTTGACTGTTTATATGGATCCAAAACATCATTATGATATTTTCCTCGAAAAAAAATCAAATAAAACTTTTGTTACTGCGAAAATTACGATAGGACCTGTCAGTCAGATTGTTGCTTCACAAGAAATTCCTCAAGATATTGCGAAATTGATTGTTACATCTAATTCTTATAATTACAATTTCAATGTTGAATATAAGGACAAAGAAGGAAATATCCAGCAGATTTTCCTTGCTTCAGCCGATACAAGATATTTATCTTCGGAAGTTGCATGTGGTTTTTGCGGAGTATTCAAAGGACTTTTTGCACAAAATCAGGCAAAAGCAAAATTCACAAACTTCAAGTCAGAAAATCTTTAAAGTTGCGAGGTGTGTCCTTTTTTAGAGGCGTGTCCCTTTTAAATTAAACATTAATTTAAAAGGGACACACCTCATTTTATACTCGAGTTCCCTCTCTTTCTTTTTTTCTTTTCAAATTGATTTCCGTGCCTTTATTGTGATAATATATAATCATGAATATAAAAGATTTCCGTGCAGCTGCGTATCAAAAAAACAGTGAATTACCCAAAAACGAACAAAATCTAGAACAACAAAGCACAATCCCAAATGTGTCCATAAGAGGATATCAAACCCAAAAAAAACAAAATCAACCTCCAAAACAATCTCAAAATCAACAGCTCCAGGAAGCTGCAGATTTATTAAAAAGTGGAGGACTTCTAAAAGTTCCTGTCGAAAAACCAGATTCTTCAGGAAAAGATTCAGTTTATCGGCGCGTTGCAAAATTTCTTTTACTTATAGGCGAAGACGAAGCAGCTAAAATCCTTCCTCATCTACAAGAAGACCAAATAGAAAAAATAATTCCCGAAATAGCATCAATTCGTTCAGTCAGCAACGAAGAAGCAGCCGTTATCCTTGAAGAATTTAATGCACTTACAATCCAAACCAAAACCCAAGGCGGATTTGAAACTGCAAAAGAAATGCTCGAAAAAGCATACGGAAAAAAACGTGCAGCAGAACTTTTGCAGAAAACCGTTCCAAACGAAGGCAGAATCCCATTTGATTATTTAAATCAAGCCGATAATGAGCGCATTTATCTTTTGCTGAAAGATGAAAACATCGGAGTGCAGACAATGGTTCTCTCCAGAATCAATCCCAAAAAAGCTGCTTTTGTAATCAATCTGATGAAACCTGACGAAAAAAAACAGATTGTCCTTCGGTTAGCCAAATTGGATTCCATCGATTCAGATATTTTGCGTCGTGTCGATCAGGCAATGCACGAAAAATTCCAAAATCAGGTTGTAGAAAAGGCAGATAATATCGACGGCAGAAACGCACTTGCTCAGATTCTCAAAAAAATGGATTTGTCATCTGAACGCGAAATCCTTTCAAATCTGTCAAAAGAAGACAAAGATTTAGGCGAAGACATAAAAAGTCGCCTTTTTACACTCGAAGATGCTGTTAATGCAGATGACAGATATATCCAAAATTGGCTTGCCGAACATACAATCGAAGAAATCGCATATCTCATAGCAGCAAAACCTCAAGAGTTTAGGGAAAAAATCTTGCAAAATGTTTCAAGCAACAGAAGAATTGAAATTCTTGAACAGGAAGATATATTAAAACCCATGCCAAAATCACTTTGTTCTGAAATTACCGAACAATTTTTCGCAAAGCTACGCAATTCATTCGAAAAAGGCGAGTTACTCGTAGCAGGAAGAAATCAACAGGAATTCATCTGAAAATAACATAAAGATCAAGGAAGTATAATAATGTTCGACTTTACATCAAAAACAAATCTTGGAAAAACATACAACGGTTTCATCCTTCTTTCAATCGATGATTTGTGTGATTATAATGCAAAGGGCGTTTTTCTGCGCCACAAAAAAACAGGTCTCGAAGTGTATCATATTATCAAGGATGATAAAGAAAATTTGTTTGCCTTCGCATTCAGAACACTTTCCAAAGATTCCAAAGGTGCAGCGCACATCATGGAACATTCCACACTTTGTGGCAGTGAAAAATATCCGCTGAAAGAACCATTTTCAACGCTGGCAAGCACAAGTTTAAACACTTTTTTAAATGCCTTCACTTATCCAGATAAAACAGTTTATCCGGGAGCTTCAGTCGTTCAGTCTGATTATTTTAATATGATGGATGTTTACGCCGATGCCGTTTTTTTTCCAAAACTCGACCATGCAACTTTTTTGCAGGAAGGACATCGTTTGGAACTTGACGAAAAAGACAGTTTGAGCATTCAAGGCGTAGTTTATAATGAAATGAAAGGAAATTTTGCTTCATTCAATCAGGTTTCATTTTCAAAACACGTAAGAGCAATGTTTCCGAAAAGTTATCCTGCCTTTGATTCAGGCGGTGACCCTCTGGAAATTCCTTCATTGACTTACGAAGAATTTCTTGATTTCCATCAAAAATTTTACAATCCAGATAATTGTCTTCTATTTTTATACGGAAATATTCCAACCCAAACGCAGCTTGATTTTTTAAACGAAAGATTTATGAGCCGCATTGAAAAAAAATATAATTGCATAAACGAAATCCCGAATTGTGAAAATCCGCTTCCTTTAGTCAAAGATGAAATTAAAACATTACAGCAGTTAAATCTTGTGGAAAAAAGTGTCCAAATAAAAGATATCGCTCCAGAATCAGGTTCAACTGGAAATTATGTTGCAATGACATGGTACACAGGCAAAAGCGACATCGAAAAATATTTTTTGACAGAAGTTCTGGGCGGAAATGACAGTTCTCCAGTTTCATTAGTTTTGAATGAATCAAAACTTGGAGATTCCGTTTCATGCGGAAATTTCGGACAGTATCCGCAGGAAGTTTTTATAGTTGGCATAAACGGTGTCAAGAAAAAAAATGAACAGAAAGTTTTTAGTATAATAGAAGAAACTATTCAAAAAATAATGGAAAATGGAGTTTCGCAAAAAGATATAGATTCTGCGGTGATGGGCATCGATTTTAATCTCCGTGAAGAAAATCGTTATTTTGGACCAGTTTCCATTCAGATAATGGAAAAAACTCTCAAAGGATGGTCTGTCGGAAATGCCTGCAGCCATAATTTGTTTCCAATCACGAATTTCGAAAAGCTAAAAAAGCAGATAAAAGAAAATCCTAATTTTGTTCAGTCACTTATGAAAAAATATTTTTCAAAAGACAAAGTTTGCGTAAAATTTGTATGCGAACCAAGTCCTGATTATTTAATAAATCGTCAAAAATCAGAAGAAAAACTCATAAAAGAACTCGAGCAGAATCTTGATAAAGTGCAGCTTCGTAAAGATTTGGACGAACTTCACAAATATCAGCAGCATGTCGAAACGCCTGAGGAAACAGCCTGCATCCCGACTACAAAATTATCATCGCTTGATAAAAAACTCGAAATAACTCAGACAAAGCTTGATTTCGTGGAAGGAGCAGACGGCACAAAAATTCCGCTTTTTATTAATCAGGAAGATACAAAAGGCATTTTTTATTTTGATGTTCTTTTTCCTTTCGATAATCTTGAACCAAAACAGTTGCAGTACATTCCGTTTTTGGCAGATGTTATTACAAATCTGGGATGGAATGGCAAAAAATGGGATGAATGTATCGCAGATTCAGCATGCGTCATGGGCGATGTTTGGGGAAAAACTTATTTAGGACAGGTTTCTTCCGTTCCTCAAATTCAGCAAATCAAAAATGAATATAAAGATTTGAATTTTATAGGCAGATACTGGCTTGGATTAAGCACAAAAGCCCTCACAAGTCAGGCAAAAGAAAGTCTGGAATTATTTTCTACGATAATCACAAAAATGGATTTTAAAGATGGAAAACGTTTTGAAAAACTTGTTCAGGAACTCGTTGCCGAAAAAAAATCCGAAATTATCAGTGAGGCAAGAGATTATGCTATTCGCCGGGCAAGAGCCAGTTCAAACAGTTATCGTGCAATTGCAGAAATAATGTATGGAGTCAGCCAGCTTCAGACAGTAAAAGAATATTCTAGAACAAATCCTCAAAAAATGCTCAAAAATTTTGAAGAAATTTATAACTCTTGCAGAAAGACAGGCGGCATTTTGCACATCACAGCAGATGAATCATCATTAAAAATACTTTTGCCACTTATCCAGAATTTTGCAAAAAAATCACAAATCACAAAACTGCTGCCAGGAAAAAATTATACTTATGAACAGCTTGAACCTTTCATTTCACAAAGTGACATTTTGCGCCAGAAAGACAAAATCCAGATTTTCCCGATGAAAACTCAAACTGGATTTGCGGCTTGCAGCACAAAAGCTTCTGATTATCTGACAAAACAGGCCGCTGCAGAAACAATTTTATCATCATATCTTGGAATGCACGGACTTTGGGATAAAATCCGCACAACAGGCGGAGCTTACGGGGCAGGTGCATGGAATGATAACATCGATAACAGTTATATCATGGCAACATACCGCGATCCGACACCGCACAAATCTCTAGAAACATTTTTAGAAATACTGAAAGATTCAGCTTCTGAACCACTTTTGCAGGAAGAAATAGATAAAACAATCGTTTCCTGCTACGGAGATGCCATTGTTCCAGTCACAGCAAAGGAACGTGCAAGCCGCAGTTTTGAAGGACTTTTGTACGCAAATCCTTCTTATTTAAGGCAGATTAGATTAAACAACATCCTGCAGGTGACATCAGAAGATGTAAAAAATGCTGCAAATCAGATTTATGAAAATGCCGTGAAATCACTTTCAAAAGCGATTTTTTGTGACAAAAAACTTGCAGAAAACATAAAAGAAAGTGGAAATTATTTGATTAATCCATTATAATTTTAAAATTAAACGTGAGGTGCATTATGGATAAAAAAACACAACAATGTATAAAAATGCTTCGTGATTTAGTATCAGATGTTCAGGGCGCTCCTTTCCCTGGACCAGATTTAAAACCTGAACTTTATGAAATATGGTATGAACATGCACAGCGTGCAGCCGTTCAGTGTTTTGAATATCTCAATGCAAATTTCCCAGAAGAGCAGCAAGAGTTAGACAAGACAATAAATAAACTTTTTAAGTAATCAAAAATAATTTTCATAAAAACATCTGTTTTTCTAAATATTTTAAAATAAAATACCGAAAATCTTATTAGGAAAATGTAAATTTTGAATACAGGTGTTTTTATGGCAAAGAGAAGCATAAAATCAAAAGACTATAAGATTGGTTTTTCAAATTTTCAAAAGAAGAGTGGAGTAAATTTCTGGCGTTTCTTTTTTCCAGGAATAAATGAGCAGAATAAAGACGAATGTTTTTTTTGTTTGGAATTTGAAGCTTTAAACCCAAATCTTTCAGAAAATAAAGTTTTGTTCAGTTTATTACAAAAAAAAATAAAACCAGAAGATTTACAATCAGCACTTTTGGGAAATACTTCATTTTTAAATGAACAAGATTATCCTAAATCATCATATTGTTCCGTAAAATTAATCAGATTAGGAAAAAAATCCAAACAGTTATCTCAATTCATTCCGATAAATGAAGTCGATTTTGATTTAAAAAACATGGAATTAAAAATCGGAAATAAACTTTTTACAGAAAATACATTATCCGGTTTCATAAGTATTACAGATGAAGATGAAATAAAAAATAAAGAAATTCTCTGCCAGCAAGGCTATGCCACTTGGAATCTTGAATACAAAATTAAAGAAAGTGAACTGAAAGGATATCATAACGATTCCTACAGATGGTTTCCAATTGGAATAAAAACAGATTTTGTCGGAAAAATAAACTTTGATGGCGAAGATTATCTGGTAGATACAAGAACTTCTTTAGGGTATATAGACCGTTTTTTTGGAAATTCATACCCACAAGAGTTAATTCATGTCTACTGTTCAAATCTAGTAAGCATGATTTCAGGAAAAAAACTTGAAGATTCAGCATTTTGCATTCAAGGAGTATTTGAAAACCGTGTTTCCATAAAAGGAAATCTTGAAAATCTCGACATTTCTTTCTTTGCAAATAAATCAAAACGATTATATAGTTGTGTTTATGACTGCATGGAAGTTCCTGGAATAGAAAATCAGTCTGACAAGATGTTACATTGGTCTTTCAGTTTGAATGATAAACAGAATATTGTTGATATCGATATTTTCTGCAAATTAAGTGAATTGTATAACAGAATTATAGAAAAACCAGAAGGCAATCGAAATATAATTAACATTGTGGAAGGTGGAACAGGTTTTGGAGAGATAAAATTATATAGAAAAAATAAAAAAGCAATAGAACAGATAGAACATGCCAAATTGACAAAAGTAATATGTGAATTTGGCAAGTCAGATATATATATTTCCTAAATCTAGTTTTCCTGATCTTTCCATGGGAAGATAAAACTTTTAAGTTTTCTAGGTCCCAAAGTTTCTCGATCTTCGTAAATCAATTCTTCCCAAGGAATCTGTCTGCGTTCCTTTTTTGTTTGTAATTCAGGATGTTCTTCAAGATAATCATATTTATACAGTCTCAGACGCAAAGCATTTGTGTTTGCAATCAGAATACCTGCTATCGAAGGAAAAAATCCGATAAACAGAACTGATAGAGCAATTAAAACTAAATCGTAAATTCCAATAAGAACAGAAAAACCTGTATTATCAAAAAATATGATAAAACATTTTTTTAAACATTTTTTAAAATTGTTATGCATAATTGAACGAAGCGGCACAAACCATTGAATAGAAAGAATGTAAAAAATATCAATCCAGAAAATAAAAATGGCAAGACAGCTTCCAATCATAGTGTTCAAAGACCAATAATATCTGATAGAAAAAGTAGAAATAATTAAAACGGCACTAGTCAAAAGACCTAAAAAAAGCGCATCCTTAAAAACAGATGGAATAGCTTTAAAAAAGTCAGCATATCTGATTCCCTCAAAATTGGCAATTTTTGCCGCCGATTCTCCATAAGCGAGTGCAATAATAGAAATCAAGATGATACCGATTACAAATGCAAGAATCATAAAAAGTTGAGACTCGGAAAGATAAGCAAAAGCATTAAGAAAAACAATTCCAATTCCCAGAAATAAAAAAATAACATTAGTCAGGATAACAGAAAGCAGATTATCCCACCCGTCACAAAAATTCTTTTTAATCAAAAATCCAAACATATTTTAAATTTAACAGTTTTATCTGTTAATTACAAGAAAAAAGTGTGATATACTATAAAAATGAACGTAAATTCTTCCATTTCATTTCTTTCACATATTCATACTATAACAGCCACATTTTTGACAGAAAAGCTGAAACAACAGGGGTTTAATGATTTTGCCTCATCGCATGGAAACATTTTGTTCCAATTGAATAAGAATGGAAAAATGACGATGGGTGAACTGGCAAAAGCAATAAACAGAGATAAATCTACTGCTACAGTACTTGTGCGAAAACTTGAAAATGAAGGATTTGTTTCAATTATTAATGATGAAAATGATAAAAGAAATAAATATATTCTGCTTTCAAAAAAAGGAATGGAATATACAAAAATAACATCTGAAATTTCAGAAGAACTTTTGTCTACATTTTATAAAGGATTTTCTGATCAGGAAAAACAGATTTTTCTGGATTTTTTAGAAAGAATTGAAAAAAATTTTGAAGCATAAAAAAAACTGCCCGAAATCGAGTTCTGTAGATTATTTTTTTGCAGAATTCCGGACAGTCTTTTTTATGTTGATAGAAATAGTTCTATTCGATGATAAATTTATCTTTTCCAGCGCCACATTCAGGACATTTAAAATCTGCCGGAACATCAGCCCAAGCAGTTCCTGGAGCTACATTGTTTTTTGCATCTCCTTCATCCTTATCATAAACATGACCACAGTTATCACATTGCATTCTTTCCATAAATAACTCCTTAAAAAAAACTTTGCGTTAGCGGCGGCGCAATGATGCACCGTATCCAAGTTTATGAAGTGCAACGCACGAAATAAACTTGTGTGATAAAAATTACACGGATGTTTTTTATCACACCTCCTTTAGAAAACACAGATTCTAGCTACACTTGAATATAACTTTATCATAATTTCAAGCAGAAAACCAAAACTCGTGTTAGATTTCAAAGTTGAATATTAATATTATATCACTATTTTTTCAAATAACAAGTATTTTTTCGCTTTTATTCAGTTTTAGGATATTTTTTTTCAAAAATGTTTCTGTAAAAATCTGTTATTAAAAGTTACTGTTGAGCCTGCTGAATGCGCCTGATGTTTTCGTGGTAAGATTTCCACCATTCAAGTTCCTGTGCATTTGTTTCAGCTTCAGAAGTTTTAAAATCATTATCAATAAGAGTAATAAGATGTTTACTGTCAATTACTGCTTGCGCAATTGCCGGTTCAAAATGAATGCCTCTGGACTTTTCAAAAACTTCAATAGCTTCATCAATCGACATTGGCTCTTTATAAAGACGCTGACTAATCAAAGCATCCAAAACGTCTGCAGCAGTCATAATGCGTGCACAAAGCGGAATTTCATATTCTTTTAACCCAAACGGATATCCTGTTCCGTCCCATTTTTCATGATGATAAAGAGCCATCTGCTTTGCAATCTTATTGAATTCTCCATCTTCAATAGGCGGAAGATAATTCAACAGTTTATTTCCTTCCTGAGGATGACTTTTCATCAATTCAAATTCTTCTGGAGTAAATTTTCCAATTTTGTTTAAGATACCTTCAGGAATGTGAATTTTTCCGATATCATGCAGAAAAGCCGAAAGTTGAAAATAATCAATATTTTTTTCTGTTAATTCATCAGTATACAAATCTTTATTGACAAGTTCTTTACAGATGAGTTCTACATATTTTTGTGTATGAATTGCATGTCGACCGGTAAATAAATCATGGCTGCCAAGACATTCTGCAACAAATTTTATGATTTTGGATTGAGTATCTTTGAGTTCGATGTTTTTCTCTTCAAGTTCATTGTTGATTCTAACAACAAGTTCATTTCTGTCTTTCAATTGATCAAGGGCATCATTTTTTTCATCAAACGTCTGCATAAGATTTGCAAGAGTTTTTTGAATTCTGTCAGATATATTTGAAAGTGCAACAAACAGAAAAACTGATTCAATTGTCAATCCTACAGCAAACTGAATGCACCAAATAACAGGAGAAAACCTGCCAATGATAACTTCAAGTTTAGCAGTGGCGGTGATACAGGAAGAAAAAATCATCAGAAAATAGTTTACCACACAGGTAATCATCGTGAGCTTTTTATTATAATATAGAAGAGAAATGATTGGCACAATTGCATAAGAAATGAAAAGGCGGATAGTGTTTGTGTAGTTCATAAAAGAAACTTCAAAACAAAGCATAATAATGCCAAAATACATTGCAAATTTCTGATGTGCGTTTTTCCTGTTGAATGCACCAAGAGTAATTGTTGTTGCAATGGATGTAATCAACAGAATAAATGAATGAATGTGCGAAACTTCCCAAAGTCCAACTAAAGTAAAGAGGATAAAAATAATTGGAACGAGACAAAATATTAAAAAAATTATCTCGATAGTTTTGTTAATTTTAGTTAAGTTTTCTAAAAAAAACTGTTCATCAGTGCGAGACATAAAAAACTCCTGTCAATCAACTCTGATAGGCAAACAAAAAAGAGGAATAAATCCCCAGACGACAAATCTTTAATTAAAAAACTTTTTTACTTATAACTAAATAATAATAGCGTAAATTAAAAAAAATATCAATCAGTAAAGAAGAAAAAATCGTAAACATAAATATAGTAAACGGGGGAGATTGTCTAAAAACTCAAAGCCCTAGTGTTAAATTTGATGGAAAAGACAAAAAACGACACTAAATATGGGGTTTGAGGAAGAAAAAACAACCAAAAATGTAGTTTTTAGACAGTCTGGGGGGGGGTAGTATTTACTTTGCAAAAAACTGGAAAACTGAAAATTTCTGCCAAAGTATAAATAAAAAAATTGAAAAAACTTATAATTTTTTTTACATAAGGGAAATTTCTTATTTCTTTTTTTTAAATATGCTTTATCATTAATAGTTGAAGCGGTTCTCCGCTAAAAAGAATAATTAAATAATAGGTAGGTATAACTTATGAAAAAACTTTTAACTTCAATTGTAGCATTGACAATGTTGTTTGCTTTAACTGCAGCTCCTAAAAAAAAGAAGGCTGATGCACCAGCAAAACCAGCTGGATCAATCACAATGACTTGGAATAACTTGTGGGCTTATCCAATTCTCGAAGTTCAGCCAGACTGGGTTTCAGTTGAATACGTGTTTGATGAAGAACCAGCTGAAGATAAGCTTCAGTTCTGTGTAGTTTCTGACAAAATTGAAAAAGTTGAATCTTGGGGAAATGCATATTTCTGTGTTTATCCAAAAGTAGAAAAAACATCTGTTTTGGTTATTGATGATTTGATGAACATGAAAAATGACAAAGATAAAACTCTTATTGATAATGGAGCTACAAAGATTACTATGATTGGTGTACAGTCAAAAGTTTCTAATAAACATTCTTTGACAGCTTTGAGCATTAAAGTTACAAAAAAAGACGGTTCAGTTGAAGATGTAGTTCCAAAGAAAGACTGGGGTTCAACAGTAAAAGTGAACTAATTTTTTTTAAGAATTATTTTCTATAAATCTGTAAAAAATAAAAAAATTGACAGATTGAAAATATAAAGTTAAAATTATAAAAGTTTAATCAGATGTGAATAAAAGCATTTGGTTAAACTTTTAATTGCCTTGAAAAGGCAGAAATTAAAAAAAACTCGAAAAGATTTATTCGAGGAAAAAATCAGGAGGTTTTCAATGAAAACTAAAAAATTATTAAAAGCATTAGGTGCATTGGCACTCTTCTCTAGTTTGGTATGGGGGGGGGTATCGTGTAAGCAGCAGACAACTGATCCGCAAATATTAGTAGTAAATTTTGATTCAGATGGAGGATCTGAAGTAACAAAACAAGAAGTAAAAGTAGGTGATAAAGCAACAAAACCAGAAGATCCAACAAAAGAAGGTTATACTTTTGTGGCATGGAAAAATGGTGAAGAAGTATATGATTTTGAAAAAGAAGTTACTTCTAATCTTAATTTGAAAGCAGAATGGAAAGCTCTAGAAAACACAGGTGAAAGCGGAAGCACAGGTGGTGAAAGCGGAAGCACAGGTGGTGAAAGCGGAAGCACAGGTGGTGAAAGCGGAAGCACAGGTGGTGAAAGCGGAAGCACAGGTGGTGAAAGCGGAAGCACAGGTGGTGAAAGCGGAAGCACAGGTGGTGAAAGCGGAAGCACAGGTGGTGAAAGCGGAAGCACAGGTGGTGAAAGCGGAA